>VOFB01000144.1_pt1 | contig 96000 bp, 95 predicted proteins | sample 5384141 | NCBI WGS metagenome assembly VOFB01 (sample SAMN12384721, study PRJNA508395) | human gut metagenome | isolation source: healthy gut A | host: Homo sapiens | reverse complement strand
CGTGCTTTCCCTCATCGCTACCGCAGCCGCATTCGCGGTGTTTGCAGTTGCAATGCATCTATTCGTGCTGCCCACGGAGCGCTATGACGGCGGCACATATACCGTCACCGGAAACGTAGAGTCGTTCCTCACGAAAAGCAACGGGCGGTTCTATTACAAGCTGCATGTAACGCACATCGACGAGCCCGTACAGGATGTCGATTTTTCGGTACGCCTCTCCCACAGCGAGGCTTTCCCGGCAGAGATTGGCGACACGGTCACGTGCGAAGCGAAGTTCTTCGCGTTTGAAGACAGCCTCGGGCTCTCCCCGCGCACCTCGTGGCTTGCGGATAACATGGTCTTATCCGCCTATGTCACGGATTACGAATCCGTGCAGGTCACGCCTGCCGAAAAGCGCCCGTTCTCATATTATGTAAACCAAATCCGCACGCATTTTCACAATTTGATTTTGGAAAACTACCCCAAAGCCGAAGGCTCTGTGCTTTCCGCCATGCTGCTCGGCCTGCGGGACGATATGGAAACCGAGCTTGTCTCCGCCTACAAAAAGGCCGGTGCTTCGCACATTTTGGCCATATCCGGCATGCACATGGCGATCTTAACGCAGTTCACCCTCGGTTTTCTGGGTCTGCTCGGACTGAAACGCCGCCCAGCCGCGCTCGTTTCCGCGGTGTTTACGCTGCTTTTTATGTTCGTCTCGGGGCTTTCGGCCTCTGTGGTGCGCAGCGGCATTATGCAGCTCATTTTGCTTTTCGGCATTCTTCTCGGTCGCCAGGCGGAACCGCTCAACTCTCTTGCGGTCGCCGTTTTGACCATGAGCTTATTAAACCCGTTCTGCGCGGGCGATGTCTCCCCTGTTGTTCTCGTTTTCGGCGACGCTCGGCATCATCCTGCTTGCGCCCCGCATCACAAAAGCAGTCACGAAAAATATTCGCAAGCCGCAGCGGAAAGCGCACCTTGCAAAGCTTGTTTCTGCATTTTCCGTCTCGCTTTCGGCGGTGCTTTTCACTGCGCCGCTGCAGCTTTATTTATACGGCACGGTGCAATTCGTTTCGGTGCTCACATCGCTTTTGGCGTTGGAGATTTCCGCGTGGCTGCTGCGGTTCGGGCTCATCGCCGCCTTGCTGCTCGCCGTCCCCGTCCTCTCCCCGTGCGCCGTGCCGTTCGTGTTTTTAAGCGGCATTTGCGTGAAAGCGCAGAATTTCATCATCACGCTTATCGCAGAGCACATTCCCGGTACGCTGCGTATCTCCGGCAAATATCTGCCCGTAACCGTCGTGATCTGCGTCCTTTTCTTCACGCTTTCCGTGCTTCTCTACCGCCGCAAAAATAAAGCGCTGCCATGCGTTTTAACGGTGTGCATCCTGCTTTGCGGCATGGGTGCAAACGCGCTTTTGAACCAAAGCGCCGCACGCCTTGTCGTTTACCGCACCGATTACGCCGCCTGCACGGCGATTATCACAAACACCTCCGCCGCGGTGCTCGGGTGCAGCGGAAATGCCGCTTCCGTTGAGACCGCCCTGCGCGCGAACGGTGCGGAGCAGATCAACCTTTTACACGTGCAGCCTGATGAAAAAAGCATCCGCTGCGCCGAAAAGCTTGCACAGCTTTTCGAGGTCAAGCAGATTCTCGTGCCGGACACCGTATATTATCCTGCGGAAAACGCTGCGTTTTACGATTTCAGTTATGTCGGCGTGCTTCCCTCCGGCAGCTTTACGGTCACGGACGGCGGCGAGACCGTCACGTTCACCGTAAACGGCACGGAAATTTACCTTGAAACGAAACGCAGCACATCGCTTTCCCACGACACAGATATTTTGGTGACAGAAAAACCGCAAAAGTACGGTCTCTGCCCCGTTTACGATTTTAAAAACAAATGGTATAATAGAGGATACCGAAGCTTTTGCTTTCGCCCGGCGCATACCTTTTTATGACGGAGCACGAAAGCATCCGGCTCGATTTTGACGAGCGCGGCACGTACACGGTATACGGCGGCTAAGCCGCAACGAAAGGAAAACACTATGCCCGAGATCACGGAAACCAAACTCAAGGAGCAGATTGCAAAAGAGCAAATCGGCAGCCTTTACTTTTTGTACGGCGACGAAAAACTGCTCGTGCGCCGCAATTTAAATCGCCTGTTAAAAAAACTGGACGGCAACTTCCCGGAATTCAACTTTCAGGAATTCCCGCACGACGCGCCCGTAGACAACATTGCGGACGCCGTTGTCGCCATGCCGTTTATGGCAGAGCGCAAGTGCGTCACGGTCTCCGACCTCAACGTGGAAGCCATGAACACCGCGGAGCTCGATAAGCTCTACGAATTACTCGATACTATTCCTGAAACGACCGTGCTTATTCTTTATCTGCCCACGCTCGAGATCGACCCGAAAAAAGAGCGCAAAGTGGCGCACGTTTTTAAAGAAGCTCGACACGCGCGGCTTTTCCCTGCCCTCGCTGCGCCTGAAAGACAACGAGCTTGAAAAATACGTCTGCCGCGAGGCCGAAAAGGCAAACTGCCTGCTCTCCCGCAAGCTTGCCGAGCGCATCGTGCAGTACGTCGGCAACGACTTAAACGCCCTCACAAACGAAGTGACAAAGCTCTGCGCCTTTGCGGGCGGCGGCGAGATCACCGCCGAGCAGGTGGAAAAAAACAGTCACGAAAACATGGAAACAACCGTGTTTCTCTTGAGCAATGCCCTCGTGCGCGGCGATTACAGCAAAGCGTATGCGCTGCTTGATCTACTGATGGCCCAGCGCGAAGAACCGTACACGATTCTGGCCGTTTTAAGCAGCGCTTATATCGACATGTACCGCGTGCGCGCCGCGATCGAAGCGGGCAAAACGTCCATGGCGCCGACGGAATACGGCGATTACCGCGGCCGCGATTTTAGATTAAAATATGCCGAGCGCGACGTGCGCGACCTTTCCATCGAAATGCTGCGTGAATGCCTTTCGCTTTTACTCAACTGCGATCTTTCCATCAAGCTTTCGGGCGGTGAAAACATGGACAGAATCGCACTCGAAAAGCTTTTCGCCCAGCTTTTGTACGTTGCGCACCGCGGCAGCGTGGCCTAAAGGAGCTCTTATGATCCACATGAACGAAGCCCTCATCGTCGAGGGCCGGTATGACAAAAGCAAGCTTTCCGCGCTGACCGACGCTATCATCGTCACAACGAACGGCTTTGGCATCTACAAGGATGCTGAAAAGCGCGATTTCATCCGCAAGCTTGCCAAAGAGCGCGGCATCGTCATTTTGACGGACAGTGACAACGCCGGTCGGCAGATCCGCGCATATATCACGTCTTTCGTGCCGTCAAATCGGATTCGCCACGCGTATATCCCGGATATTTACGGCAAAGAAAAGCGCAAAGCGGCGCCTTCCAAAGAGGGCAAGCTCGGCGTGGAGGGCATTTCCTCGGAAATTTTACTGGAAATTTTAAAAGAAGCCGGCGCTTCCGTTGAGGGCAGCACAACCGATTTTCAACCCCTGACCCCGGCAGACCTCATGTCGCTCGGTCTCACCGGCGGCGTAAACAGCGCCACACTGCGCCAAGGCGTTTTGAAAGCACTTGATCTCCCCGAAAACCTCACGACCAAAATGCTCCTGCGCTGGGTGACGAGCGAAGAAAAAAAGGCGCAGCTTTTAGCCGCCGTAGAAAAAATCAAAAACGGTGCTTGACAAACCGAAAAGCGCCGACTATAATAAGCACAATGGCTGTGAAAGAAAGAAGTACGCGTTTTCATCGGCACAGAGAGCCTGCGGGTGGTGTAAGCAGGTGCGAAAAAACGCCGAAATACATTCCGGAGCTGTCTTTTTGAACGGGTTCCCAGTAAAAAAGTCCGTGTGCGCACGTTACAGCGCAAGGGTATGTTTGTACCCGTTGAGGTTTCAGGTGTGAGCCTGAAATAAACTGAGGTGGTACCGCGAACCACAAAACGAAACGTGTTCGCCCTCATAGATCAAGTGAGGGTGTTTTTTATATTCAAAATTCCCCTCCTTGAAGATCAAGGGGGCTTTTTTATTGCCCCAAAAGCCCAAAACCTGAAAATCGAAAGGAACGAAACAACATGGGTATTTACGAAGAATTGCAGGCCCGCGGCCTCATTGCACAGGTCACGGACGAAGAGCGCATCCGCAACCTTATCAACAACGGCGAAGCCACGTTCTACATCGGCTTTGACTGCACCGCAGACAGCCTTACGGCCGGTCACTTCATGGCGCTGACCTTAATGAAACGCCTGCAGATGGCCGGCAACCAGCCGGTCGCGCTCATCGGCGGGGGTACCACGATGATCGGCGACCCGAGCGGCCGCACCGACATGCGCAAGATGCTCACGATGGAAGATATCGAGCACAACGCTGCCTGCTTCAAGCGCCAGATGGAAAACTTCATCGATTTCTCCGACGGCAAGGCCCTCATGGTCAACAATGCCGATTGGCTCTTAAAGCTCAATTATGTCGAGCTCCTGCGTGAAGTGGGCGCATGCTTCTCTGTCAACAACATGCTGCGCGCCGAGTGCTATAAGCAGCGTATGGAAAAAGGGTCTCTCTTTCCTTGAGTTCAACTACATGATCATGCAAAGCTACGATTTCTACGCCTTGTTCCAGAAGTACGGCTGCAATTTACAGTTCGGCGGCGACGACCAGTGGAGCAACATGCTCGGCGGCACGGAGCTCATCCGCAGAAAGCTCGGCAAGGACGCCGCAGCCATGACCATCACCCTGCTCACCGATTCTCAGGGCAAGAAGATGGGCAAAACCGCCGGCAACGCCGTGTGGCTTGACCCGAACAAAACCTCCCCGTTCGATTTCTACCAGTACTGGAGAAACGTAGACGACAGCGACGTTTTGAAGTGCATCAAGATGCTGACGTTCCTGCCGCTTGACGAGATTGAAAAGATGGAAAGCTGGGAAGGCAGCCAGCTGAACCGCGCAAAGGAGATCCTCGCGTTCGAGCTCACCCAGATGGTACATGGCGCCGAGGAAGCCCGGAAGGCACAGGAAGCCGCACGCGCACTGTTCGGCAGCGGCGCAAACTCCGAGAACATGCCGACCACCGAGATTACCGCAGCCGACCTCACCGACGGCGCAATCAACATTCTCGACCTCATGCAGAAAGCCGGCCTCATCGCATCTAAGGGCGAGGGCCGCCGCCTCGTGCAGCAGGGCGGCGTTTCCGTCGACGACGTAAAGGTCACCGATATCGCCAAGACCTGCACCGCAGCCGACTTTGAAAAAGGCCATGTCATCATCAAAAAAGGCAAAAAGGTCTTCCATAAGGTCGTTTTGAAGTAAGTATAAAAGTATAGCAAAAGGCATATGCTCCGTTTTCAGGAACGTATGCCTTTTTTTTACACCATCACATACGGCAGCAGTTTCTCAAGCAACTTTTCGCCGATGCCTTTTACATTCGTGAGCTCGCGCACATCTTTGTATCCACCGTTTGCTTCGCGGTATTCGATGATTCTGTCGGCGAGTACTTCTCCGATGCCGTTCAGGCCAATCAACTCTTCCTTCGACGCGGTGTTGATGTTGACTTTTTCTTCGCTTAAAGCGGATGCAGCCGGCGCGCTCGATGCTGCTTCGCTTTGCCCTGTCGATGTCACCCTGTACGGTTCAAGCGGTGTATTCTCAAAGGAAACGCAGAACAGCACCGCCGCACACGCCATTAAAAACAGCGCGAACAGTAAAATTGTCCGTTGACTTCCTGCGCGCACAAGCGCTCCCCCTTACTCGTCCTCCGCGTGCAGCGTCTTCACAAAATCCGTAAAATATGGCGGCAGCGGCGCTTCAAACTCCATATATTCGCCCGTGCGCGGGTGGATGAACCCGATGAGCCCCGCGTGCAGGCACTGCCCGTGCAGCTGCGTGATGACTTTTTTCGGTCCGTAGACCGGGTCGCCCGCGACAGGATGCCCGATATACGCCATGTGCACACGGATCTGGTGCGTGCGTCCGGTCTCAAGGCGCAGGCGCAGCTGCGTAAATCCCGTAAAATTTTTTGTGACAAAATAGTGCGTCACGGCGTTTCTCGCGTTCGGCGTGTTTTGTACCGCCATGCGCTTTCTATCCTGCGGATGACGTGCGATGGGCGCATCCACCATGCCGTCCTCGCGAATTTTCCCGTACACCACGGCGCGGTATTCGCGCGTAAAGCTGTGCGCCTTGATCTGCTCCGCCAAGTGCCGGTGCGCGGTGTCGTTCTTCGCGACGATAAGCAGCCCGCTCGTGTCCTTGTCAATGCGGTGCACAATGCCCGGGCGAATCACGCCGTTGATGCCCGAAAGCGAATCGCCGCAGTGGTACAGCAGCGCGTTCACAAGTGTGCCGTCATAATTGCCCGCTGCCGGGTGCACCACCATACCCTTCGGCTTGTTCACCACAAGTAGGTCGTCATCTTCATATACGATGTCAAGCGGAATGTTCTCCGCCTTCACGTCGAGCGGGCGCGCTTCGGGAATCTCCACGCACAAAACGCTCCCCAGCGCAAGCTTCGTGCTTTTCTGCACAATCTTATTATCGAAGGTCACATGCCCGTCGCGGATCAAATTCTGCACCGCAGAGCGGGAAAGCTCCGGCAGCGCCTCCGCAATCAGCTTATCAGCGCGCCAGCCCGCCGCTGTGACCTCAATCTCATGCAGCTCCGCCATACTTATTTCCCGACCCCGTCGGCAGTCGTTTCCGTCGGCTCGTTCACTTTTTTATCTGCCGCTTCTTTTTTGTCTTTAAAGAATAAGTACCACACGGCAAACAAAATCGCACCAACCACCACGCAGCAGTCTGCAAAGTTGAACACATACGGAAAAAACAGCACATGGATGTAATCGACCACATAGCCGAAAATAAAACGGTCAATGAGGTTACCAATGCCGCCCGCGATGATGAGCACGCACGACGTGCGCGACATCCATGTGTGGTGCTTATAGCGGAACAAAAACACGAGCAACGCTGCCATAAGCCCTATCGTCAGTATGATCAAAAGCCACGAAAGCCCGGCAAAAAAGCCGAATGCCGCGCCGTTGTTTTCAAGGTAACGGAACTCCAAAAGGCCCGGAATGCACGTCACGCTGCCGATGGGCTTTAAGTTTGTGATAACCGTCATTTTTATAAACTGATCGACAGCTGTCAGCACGGCGATCAGCAAAAGAATGAGAATGGACAAAAGAAATATCCCCTTATAACCCGAAAAAGGCGCAAGCCGGGCAAAACCGGTTTGCACCTTGGTTCGGTTCAATTATTCAACAGCACGGCGTCATTAAGCACGTACCGTTTAAAACAAATTCAATGTGTCCGAAATTATTCGGAAAGTGCTTTTGCACAGCGCTCGCACAGATCCACGTATGCCGGGTTTTTGCCGACCGTGGAGGAATATGTCCAGCAGCGCATGCACTTGCAGCCTTCTGCCTTATCGACCTGCACGGAGAGACCCAGTGCATCGTCGGAAAGTGTGCCGCCCTCGCCGTCCACAATCTCGACCTGAGATACGATGAACACGGTTGCAAGCTCGTCTTCCACAGACTTGAGGAACGCATACAGCTCGCCGGTGCAGAACAGCGTGACCTTTGCATCGAGCGATGCACCGATCGTCTTCTCTGCACGTGCGTTTTCAAGCGCCTTCTTCACAACATCGCGGATTGCATGGATTCTGTCCCAGCGTGCGATGAATTCTTCCGTCACGTCGATGCCGTACTTTTCGCTCGTCGGCTTCGGCATCTCGTTGTAAACAACGTGGCGTGCATCGCAATCGGAAGCGTGCGGCATGCTCTGCCAGATTTCGTCGGAGGTGAACGCCAAGATCGGCGCGACCAGACGGGTCATCGCATCGAGGATGATATACATCGCAGTCTGCGCGGCGCGGCGTGCAGCGGAGTTCTTCTTCTCGGTGTACAGACGATCCTTGATGACGTCGAGATAGAAGTTCGACATATCCACAACGCAGAAGTTATGGATGGCGTGGTAAGCCTGGTGGAACTCGAAGGACTCATAGCCCTCGCGCACCTTCACCATCAGCCGATCCAAACGGTTCAGCGCCCACTTATCGATGGAAAGCATCTCAGAGACCTCTACACTGTCGGTATCCGGATTAAAATCGGAAAGGTTGCCGAGCATATAGCGTGCCGTGTTGCGGATCTTTCTGTATGCGTCAGAAAGCTGTTTGAGGATTTCCGGGGAGATGCGGATATCGGCATGGTAGTCGGAAGAAGCGACCCACAAACGCAAGATATCTGCGCCGTACTTATCCACAATCTCCTGCGGCAGAATGCCGTTGCCGAGGGACTTACTCATCTTTCTGCCCTGACCGTCCACGACCCAGCCGTGTGTGACGACAGCCTTGTACGGCGCTTTGCCGCGCCATGCAATGGACGTGAGCAGCGAAGACTGGAACCAGCCGCGGTACTGGTCTGCACCCTCAAGGTACAGGTCAGCCGGCCAATGGAGATAATCGCGTGTATCGCAAACGGCAGCATGGGTCACGCCGGAATCAAACCAAACGTCCATGATGTCGCGCTCTTTTGTAAAGGAGGTGCAGCCGCACTTCTTGCACTTTGTGCCTGCGGGCAGAATTTCTTCCGCTTCCTTGATGTACCAAGCATCGGAGCCCTCTGCGCGGAACAGCTCGGAAACTGCGTGCATCGCGTCCTTCTCGATGAGCGGCTCGCCGCAGTCCTTGCAGTAGAAAATCGGAATCGGCACACCCCAGCGACGCTGACGGGAGATACACCAGTCGTTGCGGTCACGGACCATGGAGGAAATGCGGTCTTCGCCCCAGCCCGGGATCCACTTTACGCCCTTGATGGCTTCAATCGCCTGATCCTTGATAGCGTCCACGGAGCAGAACCACTGCTCGGTCGCACGGAACAGAACCGGCTTCTTGCAGCGCCAGCAGTGCGGATACTGGTGGATGATCTTCTGTAAAGCGAACAGTGCGCCTGTATCCTCAAGGTGCTGTGCAATCGCCTTGTTCGCTTCCTCGGTCGTCAGGCCTGCAAACTGGCCCGCTTCCTCGGTCATCTTGCCATGGCTGTCCACCGGCACAACAATCGGAATTTCGGGATAATGATTGTGGCAGACATCATAGTCTTCGACGCCGTGGCCCGGAGCCGTGTGAACGCAGCCGGTACCGCTTTCCAACGTAACGTGGTCGCCCACGATGACGAGAGATGTGCGGTCGATGAACGGGTGCGCCGTCTTCATATACTCAAGGTCGCTGCCCTTTAAGGTGCCAAGGATCTCGTAATCGGTCTTGCCCGCCGCCTGCATGGCAGATTCGGTCAGGGCCGTTGCCATCACATAGTATTCGTCGCCGGACTTTACAAGTGCATATTCAAATTCCGGGCCGACGCAAATCGCGACGTTTGCGGGGAGCGTCCAGGTCGTCGTCGTCCAGATTACGAAGTAGGTCTTACTCAGATCTGCGCCCATCGGGGTCAAAAGGCCCTTGTCGTCCGTCACGCGGAACTTCACATAGATGGAGTGGCAGGGATCCTCTGCGTATTCAATCTCGGCTTCCGCCAGTGCAGTCTCGCACTCCGGGCACCAGTAAACCGGCTTTAAGCCCTTATAGATGAGGCCCTTCGTCGCCATTTCGGAGAAGATCTCGATCTGCTTTGCTTCAAATTCCTTGCGCAGGGTGACATACGGGTTGTCCCATTCACCGATGCCGCCAAGACGCTTGAAGGAGTTGCGCTGCTCATCGAGGTAGCCGAGGGCAAACTCGCGGCAGAGCTTGCGCAGCTCGATGTCGGAGATTGCAGTGGAATTCGAAACGCCCGCTTTCTTTCTGGCCTTCAGCTCGGTCGGCAAGCCGTGGGTATCCCAGCCGGGAACGTACGGTGCCTTAAAGCCGGACATATTCTTGTAGCGAACGATAAAGTCCTTCAGCGTCTTATTCAGCGCCGTGCCGAGGTGGATATCGCCGTTTGCATACGGAGGACCGTCGTGCAGAACATAAAGCGGCTTACCGTCGTTCTTTTCGAGAACGGTCTCGTAAACCTTGTCTTCATACCACTTTTCGAGCATTACCGGCTCGCGCTTCGGTAGGCCGGCCTGCATGGCAAAGTCGGTCTTGGGGAGGTTCAATGTGCTTTTGTAATCCATATATTGATCCGTGCCTTTCTGCTGGTTTTATCTTCTCTTAAATTTACCCTTTTTCTTGTCGCCTTCGTCTTCAACGCCGAACTCCAGCGTGCTGAAAAGGGCCTCCTTTTCTTTCTGCAAAGATTCCGGGATGTCGGCGTAAGCGTTCAGATCAAGACCGATGCCGCTGAACTGCTCCTTAATGTAGGAGTCCTTGTCGTAAACAGGCTGCGGCTGTACCGGCGCCGGTGCGGGGATCGGCTCTGGGACAGGTGCGGGAGCGGGCTTCGGCTCTGCGGGGGCCGGTGCGGGTTCCTCTTCGACCTGCTGTGCCGCAGGCACCGGGATTTCTTCTTCTGGCTCCTCAATCACTTCGGGCTCGGTGTATACCGGCGTCGGTTCCTCGGCGGGTGCTTTTTCCTCCTGCTCTTCCTCCGGCAGGTCAAACGTCGGAATCTTCTCAATCACGGCAAGGTGTTCTTTATAGATGCCGTAGAGCGATGCGCGGAAGTTTGTCACCTCGCGCTTCATGTTCTCCAGCTCTTTCTCTTTTGCGGCGATCTGCTTTTCATAGGACTTCACAAGCGTTTCGGAGCGGCCCTTCGCATCTTTTACAAGAGCGTCCGCCTTCGCGTTTGCGTCGTTCACAATCTTCTCGGCCTTCGCCTTTGCCTCACGGATGGAAGCATTGCCAAGGCGCTGTGCGCTGAGGATGGCGTCCTTAATACCGTCTTCCTCTGCACGGTAAGACTCAATTTTTGCAGCTAAAATAGAAAGCTTCTCCTGCAGCTCGGCGTTTTTCGCCTGTAACTGCTGCACAGCGGCGGAATCATCCGTCTTGCGCGTTTTAATCTCTGCGTTTTCCTTTGTGAGCGCCGTTACGGTCTCCAAAACTTCATCAATAAACTGATCGACATCATCAGAATTGTAACCGGAAAAATTTGATTTTCTGAAGCTGACTTCATTGATGTCTTTAATCGATAACATGTGTGTAAGCCTCCTATATGTATTTTCTGCATTTCACAGATAAACGGCCCTTTTTCGTGACCGGGCCGAGCATATCAACAATAAATCGCCCGCAGCGGCGTATGGAGATGATGTCTCCTTCATTTATACGGTGCGAAACTGAATCCGTCTCCCTGTGGTTGACGGAAACCAGACCCGCGTGCACCATCTGCGCGGCTTTTTCCCTGCCGGTGCCCGCCAAAAAGGCAACCAAGCAGTCTAAGCGTTCCGAAGCGACCACGCCGCCCATCGGCTGAAAGCTGTGCGCCTGCGGCAGCGGATCTGTAAAGCCCTTTGTAATCTGCACCCCCACCCGACCGATCTTATCGATCTGCGAAAGAAAGTGCGGCGCAAGCTCTGTTTTCACAAACAGCACGGCGCGCCCTTCTTCGGCCAGAATATCGCCGAGCGATGCACGCACCACGCCCTGTGCCAGAAATGAGCCCATAAAATCGCGGTGTGAAAGCGCATCCTGCCGGCGAAACTTCACCGTGAGCCCCGTCACCGGGAACTCCTCATCTAAGGGCTCCATATAATCCGGAAACACGCCCAAAACCGTTCGCTCCGCTTCGGGAAAGCCACCAAAAAATCGGTAATTTTCCGCATGTGCACGGCGCAAATATTCTTCTGCGTACGCGCGCTCGGAAAGATCCAAAAAGCCCAAAAACGCCGGCCTTTTTTCGCCAAGGCGCAGGCAATCCTCTATTTTCGCTTCAAAAAGCTTGTCTTCCTGTGCGGCCATATCAGAACGTTACGCCGTTCTGTGCAAGATCATCGCGAATCTCCGCACCGCTCAGGCTCACGCCCGCAGGCGTGAAAATATACGTCTTCGCGGCGATGGGTCTCACCTCGCCGTGGTTCGCGTAAGAAGCGCCGCTGAGGAACGCCAGAATATAGCGCGCCTCGCCCGCGTTCGTCTCTTCAAAATTCACAACGACCGTATGGCCCTGGTTGATTTCATCCGCAATGCTATTTGTGTCGTCACGGAAAGAGTTCGGCTTAAACACAACTACCTGTGCGCCTGCGCGCGCGTGGTTAATGTTCACAACGCGGTTCGAGCTTGAAGAGGAGAACGAACGGCGTGCGGAAGGCTGCTCCTCGCGGCTGTCTGCCGTGGGCTCCGTGGCCTCATCCTCGTAGTATTCATCATACTCGTCGTCGGGCGGGTTCCACATTTTCTGAAGCTTCTCTACAATGCCTGCCATATATTATACCTCCATTTTCTGCATAACAGGGTCGGTCAGCGCGTGTAGTCGCGCGGGCCGAAAAGAAGAGCCGATGCGCACCATAGTGGCGCCGCACTCGATGGCCTCCGCGTAATCGGAAGACATACCCATCGAAAGGCAATTCATAAATACATTATCTATTTTTTTGGCGCGGATGTCAATAAAAGATTGATGCATTTGGGAAAAATAATTGCATAGCGCGGATTTTTCCGCACAAATTGGTGGAATTGCCATCAATCCGTTCACCTGAATGCCCGGCAGCACGGCAATTTCTTCCAATAACGCGGGCAGCGCAGCTTTTTCGATGCCGCCCTTGCTTTCTTCCCCGCCGATATTCACTTCAATGAGCACCGGCATTTTGCGGCCTATTTTCTCCGCAAGGCGGGAAATTTCCTTTGCAAGCTTTACGGAATCTACCGACTGGATGCAGTCGACCTTATCGATGATATATTTCACCTTGTTCGTCTGCAAGCGCCCGATAATCTGGCCGGAAACGCCCTTGTCCCAATCGATCTTTTCATATTTGTCCATGAATTCCTGCACGCGGTTTTCGCCGATGAAGCGCAGGCCGCAGCCGATGGCGTAGTTGATGACCTCCGCCGGCACGGTCTTCGTCGCCGCAAGAAACGTGATGTCCTCGGGCTTTCTGCCGGAGCGCACCGCTGCCTCCGCAATGCGGTTCGTGATGACTTTACAGTTTTCCTCTACGTCCCTAAAACGCTCCTCAAAGCATTTTTCCGTCATAAAGATCCGTCCCTTCCACAATGACTTCATCGTAAAGCTGTATCGTTCTCGAGGTGACGAGCTGCTCTTTTTCCGAGGAGGAAAGGTTCAGCTTGCACACGGCATAGCCGTCGATCGTCGCATCGGAGAATACCTGTACAAAGCGCACGCGGCTGCCGGACTTGATGTAAACACCCTTCACGTTCTGTTCCACATGCTCCGTCACATTGCCGTCCGTGTCCGTATCCGTCACGGTCACATCCGCAAAGTGGATAGCCTTTTCGTTCACGAGCACACCGGCATACGACTGTAAATCGATGCGCAGCGGCTCTTTGCGCGCGGCGGCAAGGTCCGTGTTCATGTAAGAGCACTTCAAAATGACCACTGCGTCCCCGCTCGCTTCGTCCCTATTGATCTTCACGACCTCGGCCGGGATTGTCTCCGCCGTCGCAAACGGCATCTCCACCTTCACATTCGTCGTGCGGTCAAGCCGCACAAGGTCGTTTTCATCGATGATGCACGCAATGTACCAGTTGAATTCCTTTGCCACCTTGCCGATGACCGTGCTGTCCGCATTGCTGCCCGCTTCGCCTTCTTCCAGCGCACGCACATCGCTTACGGTCAGCTGCTCCACATCGTCGGTGTCCACCGCGTTTTCGTAGCCGTCCACCGTATGGATAAAATAACCGGAAGCCGGCGACGTCACCGTGCCGGTGCTTGAAGAGGTCGTCGTCTCCAGCGTTGCACGTTCCGATTTCAAATTCTCAATGTGCGCCACATAGCTCGCGGAATCCTCCGCGCCCGTCACGATCTGCTTTTGGCCCATCAAGAGGTACAGGTCGTTTTTATCGTTCGAGATCGACGAAAACGCACCGGATTTCAAATCGGAAAGCAGCCCTGTGACCGTTTTATTGATCTGGCTGCCGATGTTCTTCGGGTTCGAGGACGCGACCTCCGTGGGGTTCTCCAGCACGGCTAGCCGCGTAAGCTCCTCGTCGATGCGCAGCATGCGGTTGTGTGCGGCGGCGTCCTCTTCCGCGGGGTACAGCTCTGCTACCGTGCCGCCGAACGCCGTTTTCTCTCCGTCGTCGAGCGTGTAGTTCAAAACGCCGTCGTACCGCGAGTACACAAGCTCCTCATTGCGGATAATAAAGCCCGTGGTGTCGATGGATGCGGAAAGGTCGGCGTACATGGCCGTTTCCGTTTTAAATCCGGTGTATTGGCTTCTGTAAATCTGGTAGCCTACATATATCAAAAGCAAAATCGCCACGGCGATCGAACTGATTTTACGAAATAATGTGTTGCTTCCCATAGCGGGGCTTCCTTTCAGTCTTCAAAATGCGCGCGGGCTATGTCCTCTGCCGCGCTTATCAGGTCTGCCGGGGCATCAAAATCATCCGCAAAAAGCCACACGGCATCTTCCTCCCGGCGGAACCACGTCAATTGGCGCTTGGCATAGCGCCGTGTTTCCCTTTTTATATTTTCCTTTGCTTCGTCTAAGGAGCACTGCCCCTCAAAATACGGGAACAACTCCTTGTAGCCGATGGCCTGCACGGAGGTCTGCCCCGGCGTGCCATACCGCTTAAAATAATCCTCGGCTTCTTTTAATAGGCCGTCTGCAAACATCTGCTCCACGCGCAGGTTGATACGCCCGTAAAGCGTCTCGCGGTCTCTGAAAGACAGCACCAACATTTTCCCGTCATACGGCGATTCCACCGCTTTCGAGTCCTTCGCCTGCTTCGAGAACGGCTCGCCCGTCACCATGCAGTATTCGAGCGCGCGGATGACCCTACGCGTATTATTCGGATGGATACCCTCCGCCCCCTCGGGATCAAGCTCTTTTAGCCGCGCATAAAGCGGTTCAATGCCGTCTGCCGCAAATTCCGCTTCCAAATTACCGCGGATTTCATCGTCACGGCTGTTTTCCGTAAACGGCACCGCCTTTAAAAGCGAGCGCGCATATAAGCCCGTGCCACCGACAAGCAACACGTTTTTGCCACGCGCATGTATGTCTTCGATCACCTTTCCCGCAAGCGCCACATAGTCGCTCACGCTGAACGGCTCCGCGGGATCCTGAAAACCCATCAGGTGGTGCGGCACACCCTGCATCTCGTCCGCGGTCGGCTTTGCCGTGCCGATCTCCATGCCCCTATAAATCTGCATCGAGTCACACGAAACCACCTCCGCATGGAGCTTTTTCGCAAGCGTTACGGAAAGCGAGGTCTTGCCGGAGGCCGTCGGCCCGCACACCGCGAATACCTTGATTTTCTCTTGTGCTTCCGTCATTCCGGCGCCCCCCTTTTGTTTACATAACTTTATAATAACACAACTTTCGCCCGTGTTTGTGAGCAAACCGTTAAACTCTGCCGAATTCTTTTTCCAGCGTTCGCTTTTTCAGCATCACGTAGATCGGCCTGCCGTGCGGGCAGTAGCGCACATCGGGGTTCGCTTCCAGCTCCTCCGCAAGTGCAATGAGTTCCTCTTTTTTCGAAGCGTTCCCACCCTTAATGGCTGCGCGGCACGCAATGTTGTGGTACAGCCAGTCCATGTGCTCCGTCGTTGCGTCGGTCTTGTTTTCTTCAAGGTATCCCGCCATTTCGAGCACGGAGTCCTTGATGTCCGCACCGTTCAAATTAAGCGGCGCGCTGCGCACCAAAACGGTACCGCTGCCGAAATCTTCCACGTCAAAGCCCGCCTGCTCAAAAACACTCAAATTCTGCAAAACCGCCGTGTACTCGTTTTTGTCCATCGTCACCGTCACGGGCACAAGCAGCGTCTGCGCCATAGCAGCTTCTTCGCGCCGTTTGAGCTTTTCGTACAGCAGTCGCTCATGCGCGGCATGCTTGTCGATAAACATCAGCGTCTGCGCGTCGTATTCAAGGATGATATACGTGTCAAACACCTCGCCGATCACCTTATGCGCCATGCGGGGTAAATCCCGCTCCGTCTCCGGCACAATGCATGTTTCCGGCTGTGCGTTGCTTTCCGGATTTTCCTGCACCGCTTCCGTCTGCACGGGTGTTTCCTCCCACACCGGCGGCACGGGCTCCGTCTCGGGCGGCTGCGGTAAGGGCGGTTCTTCCGTTATCACTTCCGGCTTTGTCACCGGCTGCGGCTCCGCCTCCAAAACGCGCTCGATCGACGTACGAATACTTTCAAGCTGCGGCTTTTCCTCCCGCTCTGCGCTGTCCGAGAACGTATGCGGCATCGGCGGCATATCGACGGGCGGCTCATACGGCGCTTCCGCCTCTTTTTTGCTCGTGTTGATAACGGGCGCAAACTTCACGACCGGCGCAGACATCGGCTTCACCGTCTCCGTTTTCGGCGGCTGATTCAGCACCATTTGCTGCGGCTTTACGACCACATCCGGCTTATACGGGTCGACGGGCCGCCTTGCGTGCTGCGCAAGGTCAACGGACTTCATATCGCGGCTCGCCGTCACGGCGGATTTCACCCCGTGGTACACCGCATCAAACACCGGACGCTCGTTCACAAAGCGCACCTCCAGCTTCGCCGGATGCACGTTCACGTCGACGACCGACGACGGCAGCTCGATGTGCAGCACGCACGCCGGGAATTTACCCACCATAATCGCGCCCTTGTACGCTTCCTCCAGCGCCACACACGCCGTGCGGCTGCGCACAAAACGCCCGTTGATGAAGAAATTCTGCATGCTGCGGTTCGGTCGGCTCGCAATCGGCGACGAGATATACCCGTGCACGCGAATGCCGCCCAAGGTATAATCCACCGGCAGCAAAGCGCCGGAAAACTCTTTGCCGAACACCGCATAGATCGCCGAGTTCAGCTTGCCGTCGCCCGGCGTGTGCAGCACTTCCTTGCCCTCGCGAATGAGGCGGAACGAGATTTCCGGATGCGAAAGCGCAATTTTGTCCATCAGCCCCGCCACGGAGTTGCCCTCTGCGGTGTCTTTCTTCAGAAACTTCATACGCGCCGGCACGTTAAAAAACAGGTCGCGCGCCGTAATGGTCGTGCCAAGTGGGCAGCCCGCGTCTTCAATCTCCACGTTGCTGCCGCCCTCGGAGGAATAGTGCGTGCCGATTGAACTGTCCGCCGTGCGCGTGATGAGGTCAACGCGCGACACAGCCGAAATGGACGCCAGCGCCTCACCGCGGAAGCCGAGCGTCAAAATCGCGTCTAAGTCGTCCTTTTCGCGCACCTTGCTCGTTGCATGGCGCAGAAATGCCGTCGCCACGTCCTCGCGCGCAATGCCGCAGCCATTGTCCGTCACACGGATATACGTCACGCCGCCGCGGCGAATTTCCACCGTGACAATCGACGCGCCGGAGTCAATGGAGTTTTCCACAAGCTCCTTAATGACGGAAGACGGGCGCTCCACCACCTCACCGGCAGCGATCAGCTCCGCGACCTGCTTTTCCAAAACGTGAATTTTCGGCATTTTCTGCACCTTCCTTTCGCGTTAAATTTATTTCAGCATATTTGCAAGTTCAAACAAAATGTTCATGGATTCGATCGGCGTCAGCGTGTTGACGTCCAGGCTTTTCAGGCGGTTTAAAACCTCCGTGTCCTTTGTCAGCATCGTCAGCTGTATCGGTTCCTCCTGCTGCACTTTCACGGCGTTTTTCGGTTTTTTCACCATCTCGCCGCTTTCAAGGCTCTTTAACACCTCTTTCGCACGCCGCACCACCTTGTCCGGCACGCCCGCGAGCTTCGCGACCTCAATACCGAAGCTGTCGTCCGCGCCGCCGCGCACGATACGCCGCAGGAACGTGATGTCGTCCCCGCGCTTTTTCACCGCAATACTGAAGTTCTGCACACCGGGCAAAAGGTCTTCCAGCTCCGTCAGCTCGTGGTAATGCGTCGCAAACAGCGTCTTCGCACCGCACAGCTTTTTGTCGTGTACGTATTCGATGACCGCCCGCGCAATGCTCATGCCGTCAAACGTCGAGGTGCCGCGGCCGATCTCATCTAAAATCAGCAAGCTGTCCTTCGTGGCGCTCTTCAAAATTTCCGCCACCTCGGCCATTTCCACCATGAACGTGGACTGCCCCGCCGCAAGGTCGTCAGAAGCGCCCACGCGCGTGTAGATGCCGTCCACAATGCCGATCTCCGCCGCGCTCGCCGGCACAAAGCAGCCGATCTGCGCCATGATGACAATGACCGCCACCTGCCGCATATATGTAGATTTACCCGCCATGTTCGGGCCCGTAATGATAGACACACGGTTCTGGTTCGGGTCCATCTCAAGGTCGTTCGGCACAAACGGTGCGCTGCCCGTCAGAAGCGCCTCCACCACCGGGTGCCGGCTGTCCTTTAAATACAGCCTGCCGTTCGCCGTAATGGTCGGGCGCGTGTAGTCGTTCCGCACAGATACCGCCGCAAACGATGCCAAAACATCCAGCTCCGCAATCGCCTTCGCCGTCTCCTGCACGCGGGTCAGCTGCTCCGCAATCGTCCTGCGCACTTCTTCAAACAGCTTGCCCTCAAGTGCAATAGAACGGTCGTGCGCACCTAAGATGCGGTTTTCAAGTTCCTTTAATTCCTGCGTGATGTACCGCTCGCCGTTTGCAAGCGTCTGCTTGCGCACGTAGTGCTCCGGCGTCTTGTCCTTAAACGCGTTCGAGACTTCAAGGTAATACCCGAACACGCGGTTATACCCCACGCGCAGTTTCGGAATACCCGTCGCTTCGCGCTCGCGCGCCTCCAGCTCGGCGATGAGCTGCTTGCCGTTCGTCATATCACTTTTCACTTCGTCAAGCTCCGCGTTGTAGCCTTCGCGGATAATGCCGCCCTCACGGATCGTGTGCGGCGGCTCCTCCACAACGGCGCGGTCGATGAGTTCGCAAATATCGGAGAGCACATCCATGCGGCTGTTGATGTCGCGCAGCATCGTCGCTTTAAACGTCGCAGAAAGCGCTTTCAGCTGCGGCAAGCGCGTCAGCGCCGACCACAGCGCACGCAGGTCTTTGCCGTTTACAGAGCCGTACACCACGCGCGTCATAATGCGCTCCAGGTCAAAAATGCCCGTCAGCGCCTCGGTCACATCGTCTAAAAGAGGGCGGTTCTCAAACAGTTCCTCCACTGCGTTTTGCCGCAGCGTAATGCCCGCCGGGCTCAAAAGCGGCTGCTCGAGCCATGTGCGGATAAGCCGCTTGCCCATCGCCGTTTTGGTCTTGTCAAGCACCCACAAAAGCGAGCCGCGGCGCTCCTTGCTGCGCATCGTCTCGAGTAATTCAAGGTTTCGGCGCGTGTTTAAATCAAGCCGCATCGTCTTCGCCTGCGAATATATGCGAATTTCCTCCATGCGCTCCAAACCCGTGATTTGTGTGCGGCTGAGATACTCGAGCAAAGCGCTCAGCGCCGCCGTGATCTCCGAGAAATTCAAAACGTCGGAGCGTTCCAAAACCTCGGGGTGAAACTGCGCCTTCACCGTTTCTTCCGCGTGCAGCGGTTCGTAAACCGCAAAATCCATGCACTCGAGTGACGCCGAAAGCTTATCGGAAATGAATTTCGCCACGTCCGTCAAATCGGTAAATTCCGGGTTGATGAGAATTTCGCGCGGCGTAAATCGCGACAGCGCGTCGATGACCGCGCGGGAGAGCGTCTCGCCCTTCTCCGCCGTCAGCGTCGTCGCCTCCAGCTCGCCCGTTGAAATATCCGCAAAGCAGATGCCCACCTTATCACCCTGATAATACGCGGAAGCGATGTAGTTGTTCTTCGCCTCGTCGAGCATGCTGCTTTCCATAACGGTGCCGGGCGTGATGACGCGGATAACGCTGCGCTTTACGATGCCCTTTGCAAGCGCCGGGTCTTCCATCTGCTCGCAGATGGCGACCTTGTAGCCTTTTGCCACAAGCCGCGCGATATACGTCTCCGCGCTGTGGAACGGCACGCCGCACATCGGCGCGCGCTCCTCCTGGCCGCAGTCACGGCCTGTCAGCGTCAGCTCCAGCTCGCGCGACGCGATTTTCGCATCGTTAAAGAACATCTCGTAAAAGTCCCCAAGGCGAAAGAAAAGGAGCGTGTTCGGGTACTTTTCCTTCACTTCAAAGTACTGTTTCATCATCGGGGAATAATCAGCCATGCCCGGCCTCCATATCGTTAAGATTCAGTCAACAAGTGAATTACTACCAAAGGCAGATTTTTGTAAAGTAGGTGCGCGAGATGCGCCGTCAGATTTTTCGTCATGAGCGTATACGCCTTGCGTAGTAAATTCCGCAGGCAGGCTGGCGCCTGTCAAGGACTTTACGACCGGTATGGCGGAAAAGATGCAAGCAGATCACGTGCAAACTTTGCAAAATTCTGCCTTAGTGACAGCCACCGCCGCAGGTCGCACAGCTGCCGGTGCAGCCGCAGGCATCGGGATCGCAGCCATCCGGGTCCTGACCCTCCGCGCACATGGAAAGCACACCCGTCACGCGCTGCATCAGCGCATCAAACTCGTTCTTTGCCGCCTGATACGCCGCCATGTGCTCGTTCTGCATCACTCTGCCGTAAATCTCGCGCAGTTCTTTGTTGTACTGCTCGATAAGCTCCTCGCTGCGGTCTTCCTTTCCCGCCTCGTTGTTGATGGCCATACGCTTTAAGTTGAATTCGCCGATGGCGTTCTGCAAAGCTTCGTCCTCGTTGCACTGCTGCTCCGCAACGCTCATGTTGATGTAGGTCTGGTCCTGCTGCAAAGCGCGGCCGAGTTCTCTTGTCAGTTTCATGATATCCATAGTAATAGCTCCTTAAAATAAATTATAAATTTTATTGTATTTTGAAAAAAGCAATGGGTCAAAACCCGTTTTGCTTAGTCTACATTCGCCGCGCAAAATCCAGTTGCGCGCTTCGGTCACTTTTACATTTTTGAATTCGCCGATCCATTCGTCTTCGCCGGGGAATTCCACAATGATGCTGCTTGCGGTGCGACCGCTAAGCAAACCGTTTTTCTCGTTGCGCTCTTCAATGAGCACACGCTCCGTGCTGCCCACCATGGAAGCGCAGCGCTTTGCGGCGATCTCCTCCTGTGTCTTCAAAAGCTCCGAGAACCACTGCGTTTTCTCCTTGTACGTAACAGGGTCTTCCATTTCGGCGGCTCTCGTGCCGGGGCGCGGCGAGAAAATAAACGTAAAGAGCGACGTGAACTCCACCTCGCGGATGAGGCTCAGCGTCTCGCAGAACTCCTCATACGTCTCGCCCGGAAAGCCGACGATAATGTCGGAGGTCAGCGACAGATCCGGCATTTTCTCTTTCGCATAGCGGATGAGGTCAAGGTATTTTTCGCGGTCGTAGTGGCGGTTCATCGCCTTTAACACACGGCTGCTGCCGGACTGGCACGGCAGGTGGATGTAGTGGCAGATGTGCCGGCTCTCCGCAATCGTGTCAAACAGCTCGTGCGTCGCGTCCTTCGGGTGCGAGGTCATAAAGCGCAAACGGTAGTCGCCGTCAATCGCGTCAATGCGGCGCAGAAGCTCCGAAAAATTCACTTTCTCCGGCAGGCCCTTGCCGTAGGAATTCACGTTCTGTCCAAGCAGCGTAATTTCTTTGTAGCCCTGCTCAATGAGCTCGCGGCACTCGGCGACGATGGCATCCGGGTGGCGGCTCTTTTCCCGGCCGCGCACATACGGCACAATGCAGTACGAGCAGAAATTGTCGCAGCCGTACATCACGGTCACCCACGCGCGTGTGTTGCCGTCGCGGCGCACCGGCAGGCCTTCAATGATCTCTTTCGATTCATGCCCGCGCAAAAAAACGCGCTTTGAGTCGGTCACGGCGGTGTACATCATCTCCGGCAGTCGGTGGATGACGTGCGTGCCGAACACGATGTTCACAAACGGGAACGACGCCTTAATGCGCTCCGCCACGCGCTCCTGTTCCATCATGCAGCCGCATACGGCAATGAGCAGCGACGGGTTGCGGCGTTTCACGTTTTTCAGCGCGCCGATGTTGCCGAACACGCGGTCTTCGGCGTGCTCGCGAATGGCGCAGGTGTTGAACAGAATAAAATCGGCTTCATCTTCATTTTCCGTGAATTCAAAGCCCATTTCAGAGAGCATACCCTTAATGCGTTCGCCGTCCGCCACATTCTGCTGGCAGCCATACGTGCGCACAAGCGCCTTCGGCGTGCCGTGCATCGCGCGCACCTGCATGATCGCCGCAACGTCCGCCGTGTATAGCTTCTGCTTTTGCAGCTCGTCTGCCGTAACGGTGATTTCTTTATCCTTCAAAAACATTCTCCTTTATCGCACGCAGACAAGCTGTCTGCGGTAAGCTGTCATAATGATACAGAGTATACTATACCACAAATCGGCATGATTCGCAAGGCGAAATCCACCGTTTCCCAATATTTACAATTTCGCAACACGTATTTCCCGCAATACGCAAAAACGGCGGCTCTAAAGACCAAAGCCGCCGTTAAACTTATTCGATTGTCACTTTCGTGCCGCCCGCGCTGCGCACGGAGAGCACATAGCAGCTCTTTTCGCCAAACACGCTCTGCATCTCTGCCTTGAACGCGTCCAGCATATCGAGCGGCACATACGCCTGCACCGTGCCGGCAAAGCCGCCGCCGTGCACGCGATACGCGCCCTTGCCACCGAGGATCTTCGCAATAAGTGCCAACGCAAGGGACAAGCCTTGCTCCTGCGGATTCACAACTGCGAACACATTTTGCAAATTCATCGCCGAAGAATAACCCGAGGCAATCACGCACTGCTTGAACGTCTCAAAGTCACCCGCTTTCAGCGCTGCCACTTCCTTATCCACCACACGGTTGTCGTCGAAGAAGTGAATCGCACGCAAAATCGCGCGGTCGCCGACTTCTTTTCTGAGCTCGGGAATTTTCTTATAAAACTCCTCCTCGCTTACCTCGCGCAGCACTTCGCCGCCAAGCGCCTTCGCAACGCGCTTCATCTCCGCCGGAATGGCTGCGTATTCGCCGGTCAGGTCGGCATGGTTTCCGCCCGTATCGACGACGCACAGCGCATAGCCGTAACGGTCGAGGTCAAAATCGATCTTCTCAATCTTCGGCGCGGAAAGGTCTTTAAAGTCCATCGTCGTAAAACCGCCCACACTCGCCGCCATCTGGTCGAGTAAGCCGGAGGGCTTGCCGAAGTACACGTTTTCGGCAAATTTTGAGATCTGTGCCGCCTCCACGGGGTCGATCGCGTCGTCATTATACAGGTGGCTTAAAATCGTCACCACAAGCACCTCAAACGCCGCGGAGCTTGAAAGGCCGGAGCCCTTTAAAACTCTTGAGGTCGTCACCGCATCAAAGCCGCCCACTTCATAGCCGAGCGCCTTTAAGCGTGCGCACACGCCGCGGATGAGCGACGCCGAGCGCTCCTTTTCCGCTTCCTGCACGTTAAGGTCTGCCGTATCGACCGTGTCCATCGGGAACCCGACGGATTTCAGGCGGATCACGCCGTTCTCGGTCTTCTTCACCGCCGCAATAACGTCCAGATTCACAGCCGCCGCCAGCACCTTGCCGTTGTTGTGGTCGGTGTGGTTGCCGCCCACCTCGGTTCTGCCCGGCGCACTGAAATATGAAAGCGCATTAGCATCCCCGAACTCCTCCGCAAAGTAAGCGGAAAGCTCCTCATAACGCTTCTGCTGCTCGGCCGCTTCCGCGCCGTACAGTGTTTTTAAATCGATGACCATGTTGAAAAAACCTCCCGGTTTATTTTTTGAGCATCTGTGTAAATTTTAATTTATGTACTTTAGATTCGATAAACGGGCGAAACCTTTCCAACGTTTCCTTTTCCATGTCTTCTTTTCTGAATACCATGGATTTGCCGTTATCAAAATACATGATGTAGTGCTGTCTGCTCTCGCCCACATCGATCATGTGCTTGTAATCGACCTTGATGCGGTTGCCGTTTTTCATGTTGATGACGCTGTTCGTCATGAAAATAAGCGTCGTCTCCGTCAGGTGCATCACGGCAGGATTATTGTTGCGAATTTTAGAAAGCCAGCGCGTGCAGCGAATGACAACAATCAGCGTAATCGCCACATACATGATAAGCAGCGATAAAATGAAATTGCCCACGTAAAAATGCCCCGCGTTGAACGCAAAGAGGAACGCGAACACGAGCGGCACGATGATAAACGCCGGGATGAGCCACTTAAAGCGCCCAAGCGTAGAGTAATAAATGAATGCCTTGTAGTCGTCCTCGCCGATCTGGCTCGTCACGCGGAATTCTTCTTTTTCCGGCGCTTTCTTTTCTTCCGCCTTCTTCTCCTTGTCCTTCGGCGTTTCCTTTCCCGTCAGCTCGCGGATATAGCGGTCAATGTCCTCATCGGTCTCCACGGCTTTTTCAAGCGCTTCGTCCGTCTTTCTTTCTTCTGCCATTATGCTTCGTTCCTTTCCGTGTTGTCCTCATCGTTTAAAAGCGTCAAAAGCTCCGCTTCCGTCAATACGGGGATGCCCAGCGTCTGCGCCTTCGTAAGCTTGCTGCCGGCTTCTTCGCCCGCCACAACATAGCTCGTCTTTTTCGAGACCGAGCCGCTCACCTTTCCGCCCGCCTTTTCAATCAGCGCTGCGGCCTCCGTGCGCTTCAAATTCGGCAGCGTACCCGTCAGCACAAACGTCTTGCCAAGGAATTTCGTGTCCGTCGTGACCGCTTCCGCCGTCATGTTCACGCCCGCCGCTTTTAGCCGGTCAATGAGTTCTATCGCCGAGTGTCTTCTGAAAAATGCGTAGACCTCCTGCGCCATAATGCCGCCAAAACCGTCTATCGCCGCAATCTGCTCCTCATCCGCCGCAATCAAAGCATCCATATTTCCGAACGCGCCCGCAAGCAGCTTTGCCGCCTTCGCGCCAATGTGCGGAATGCCGAGCGCAAACAGCAGCTTTGATAAATCGTTTTCTTTCGATTTTTGGATCGCCGCAACGAGGTTTTCTGCGCTCTTTTTGCCGAAACGATCAAGCGTTTCAAGCTCCTGTGCCGTAATGTCGTATAAATCAGCCGGCGAGTGCACCTGAAGCGCTGCGCTCAGCTGCTCCAGCGCCGCCGGTCCCAATCCGTCAATGTCCATCGCGTCGCGCGACGCAAAATGAATGAGGTTGCGCATCAGCTGTGCCGGGCACTGCGGATTCGTGCAGCGCGCTGCCGCTTCCCCCTCCACACGCGTGATAACTTCCCCGCACGAGGGGCACGTTTCCGGCAAACGGTACGGCACGGTATCCTCCGGGTTCGAGACCACGGAAACGACCTCCGGGATGATCTCGCCCGCCTTTCGGATAATGACGCGCGAGCCGATGCGGATATCCTTTTCCGTGATGAAATCCTGGTTGTGCAGCGTCGCGCGGCTGACCGTCGTACCGGCTAAGAACACCGGCTCAAACACGCCGGTCGGCGTCAAAACACCCGTGCGCCCTACAGCAACTTCTATGTCAAGGAGCGTCGTCTCTTTTTCCTCCGGCGGGTACTTGTACGCCTCCGCCCAGCGCGGGAACTTCGCCGTGCTTCCGAGTGCCTCGCGCTGAGAGAAGCTGTCCACTTTTTACAACAGCGCCGTCAATCGGGTACGAGAACGTGCCGCGCTCGTTGCCGATCTCGCGGATTTTCTCGATTACCGTCTCTATGTCGCCCGTGCGGCAATAAAGCGGCGACACCGTAAAGCCAAGCTCGTGCAAACGCTTCAATGCGTCCGCGTGCGTCGTGACGGTCTCACCCTCGATGACCTGAATGTTAAAAACAAAAATATCCAGCGTGCGCTGCGCCGTAATCTTCGGGTCTTTCTGTCGAAGCGACCCCGCCGCCGCGTTGCGCGGGTTTTTAAACGGCTTTTCTTCCAAAAGCTCCTGCCGCTCGCACAGCCGCAAAAAGCTTTCATCCGACATATATACCTCGCCGCGCACCTCCAAAAACGGCAGCGGCTCTTTGAGCGTCTTCGGTACGGATTTGATCGTACCGATATTCAACGTCACGTCTTCGCCCGTAATGCCGTCGCCGCGCGTAGAGCCGCGCGTGTATACGCCGTTCACGTATTCCAGCGCCACGGAAAGGCCGTCGAATTTCGGCTCTACCACATACACCGGGTCGTCCACAACGGCGCGCACGCGGCGGTCAAAGTCGCGCAGCTCGTCTTCGGAAAACGAGTCGTGCAGGCTCTCCATCGGCACGGTGTGCGTCACTTCCGCAAATGTGTTGTACCCCGCTGCGCCCACGCGGTTCGTCGGCGAGTCCTCTGTTTTCAGCTCCGGGAACGCCGCTTCCAGATTTTCCAAGCGGCGGTACAGCATGTCGTACGCATAGTCGCTGATCTCCGGCGCGTCCTCGGTATAGTATTTTTTATTGTGATACTCGATCTGTTCCCGCAGCGCGTCAATCTGCTGCCGGGCCTGTTCGTGCGTCATAAGTTAAAACTCCGTGTCATTTCAAGATATTTCGATACTTGTTAGTATCTTACCACAAAGCGCGCGAAAATCCAACGGCTATTCACAATTTTTTATCCTGCGCGCACCACGCCGTACTGCGGCACGTCGCCCGCAAGCACCGCTTCATACACGGGGTATGCTGCCGTCACCGTCACAGGCTCCGCCCCGTCTCGCTCCGCCGTGAACAGCACCGCTTCAATATGCAGCACCGTTCGGTACGCCGTGCGGTTGATGCCCGCGCCCGTCAAGACGCTTTCAAACCGCACCGAAACGGCACTTTCCACCGAAAACCGCACGGGTATCTTCATCCCGCGCCCGTTCAAAAGCATCAGCCCCGTTAAATTTCCGAGCGGCACAAACGCCTTTGCCGTGCCGTTCAAGCTTTTCCGCAAAGCATCCGTCAGCTCCGCTTCCAGTACGCCGAGCGTATATGTAGAAAGCGCCGTCTCTGCCCCGTCCTTTTCGCAGACGGTCTGCGGCAGATACTCCGGCACCGTTTTCGCGATGCACTCTTGCGCGTGCGCCGTCAGCGCTGCCGTGCGCAGCTCCGCTTTCATCGCGGGCAGTCGCAGCTCGGCAAATACAAAAGCGAAAACGAGCAGCAAAAACGCCAACACGCGCCGTTTACGTCCGCGTTTATACCGTCTTCGGCGATACCGGTACATAAATCATCAGTCCTTTCCGATACGCCAGTATACGCCGAAAAGGACTGATCGTGCCTGTCTTATATTTTGTCTGCCTTTAAAAGCTTTTTCGCTTCCTGCATCACGTGCGCCGCAGGCAGACCGAAAATGTTGTTGTAGTCGCCCTCAATACTCTCTACGAACAGCGCCGCCGGGCCCTGAATGCCGTAGCCGCCGGCCTTGCCCATCGGCTCGCCGCTCTGCACGTAAGCCGCGATTTCGCTTTCTGTCAGGGGATAGAACTTTACCTTCGTCTCCTGACTGAACGAAACGCGCTCGCCGTGATACGCCATGCACACGCCGGTAAACACCGTGTGCACATGCCCGGAAAGCAGGTGCATAAAACGGTTTGCATCCGCTAAGTCTTTCGGTTTGCCGAGAATTTCGCCGTCGATGTACACCACCGTGTCCGCCGCGATTACAAGATCGCCACTTTCGCACTTCGGCAAAACCGCTTCCAGCTTGCGGCGGGAAAGCTCCTTTACAAGCGCGTCCGGCGCCTTCGGCCCGTTCGATTCATCGGCATTCGAGACGATCACCGTAAACTCGATGCCCGCGCGTTCCAGAATCTCCTTGCGGTTCACGGAGGACGAGGCTAAAACGAAGCGTGCCATCAGCCGTTGTAGCCGTTCGGGTTCTGCGTCTGCCAGCGCCAGGAGTCCGCACACATGTCGTCCAGCGTCTTCTGTGCCTTCCAGCCGAGCTCCTCATACGCCTTCGTGCAGTCTGCGTAGCACTCCGGGATGTCTCCCGCGCGGCGCGGCTTGATCTCATACGGAATCTTGTGGCCGACGCACTTTTCAAACGCGTGCACAATGTCAAGCACAGAGTAACCCACACCGGTGCCGAGGTTGTAGATCTTCACGCCGCAGTGCGGATCATCGAATTTCTTGAGCGCCGCCACATGGCCCTCTGCAAGGTCGACGACATGAATGTAATCGCGCACGCCGGTACCGTCCTTCGTCGGGTAGTCGTCGCCGAAAACACCGAGGCAGCGCAGCTTGCCCACCGCCACCTGCGTGATGTACGGCACAAGGTTATTCGGGATGCCGTTCGGGTCTTCGCCGATGGTGCCGCTCTTGTGCGCGCCCACCGGGTTGAAGTAGCGCAGGATGATCGGGTTAAAATCCGGGTTTGCGTGCGCGTAGTCCTTCAAGATGCGCTCAATCATCAGCTTTGTCGTGCCGTAGGGGTTCGTCGTCGAAAGCGGGAAATCCTCGCGGATCGGCACGGAAGCCGGGTTGCCGTACACCGTCGCCGAGGAGCTGAACACAAAGTTGTTCACCTTAAACTCCGCCATCACCTTCAAAAGGCTCAAAGTCGAAATGAGGTTGTTTTCATAGTAACGCAACGGAATCTGCACGGATTCGCCGACTGCCTTCAGGCCTGCAAAATGGATAACGGCAAAAATCTCGTCCTCCGCAAAGATCTTACGCAGCGCGTCTTCGTCGCACACGTCCGCTTCAAAGAACTTCACTTTTTTGCCGCTCAAATTTTCAATGCGGTCTACCACCAGCGCCTTGCTGTTTACAAGGTTATCCACGATCGTCACATCGTAGCCCTTTTCAAGGAGAGAAATGCAGGTGTGGCTGCCAATGTAGCCTGTGCCGCCCGTAACCAAAATTCTTTTTCATAAGAAACCGACCTTTCTGTCTTTCTGTCTGTACTGATTATACACAGTTTCCGCCGCTTTGTACAGTAGCATGCGTATCTTTTTTGATGCTTATTTATTTCGATTTTGTTGCTTCTTTTGCAATAGGCGTACAAAAAGCGGGCATACTGAAAAGGAAAATCATGAAAAAGGAGTCGTTTTCCATGAACCGTACCGTCCGCAAAAACAGTCTGTTATTCCTCGCCGGCAGCGGCCTTTATCCCCTTTTGGAAGTGCTGTGGCGCGGCTATTCCCACGCCTCCATGGCACTTGCCGGCGGCGTTTGTCTGCTGCTCATCAACGCCGTATGCTGCGAAAAAATGAAAAGAAGAAGCCTTCCGGCGCGCTGCGCCATAGGCTCCCTCATCATAACCGTTGTGGAATTTTTATTCGGCCTGCTCGTAAACCGCGTGCTTCATCTGCATGTGTGGGATTACTCCGCCCTGCCGCTCAACATCATGGGCCAGATCTGTCTGCCGTTTTCGCTCATCTGGTTCGTTTTAACGATCCCCGCAAGCGCCCTGTGCAAGCTCTGCTGCCGCCTTTCCGCTTTCCCGAAAGAGACAAAATCAGCCTCAGCCATCACAGACCCTTGATATATTTTTGGAACACCGGCAAAATGCCGATCTTATCCGGTGCCTGCAACGGCATCTGCGGGAACGCGTCATGACCCGGCATGTTGTTCGCTTCAATAAAGAGCGGGCCGTCTTTTGTGATCGCCACGTCCCAGCCGATGTAGCCCATCTGCGGCACCTTATGTGCCGCTTCACGGCAAATGTCCATCACCTTGTCCCAGTACGGAATCTGGTAGCCCTTGAGCAAGCACCCCGAACGCGGGTGGCGCTCATAGACGATGCGCTGCTTGTCGCACGCCGCGCACGCGATTTTGCCGGTCTCGAGGTCGATCGGCGAATACATGCCGCCGGCATTGATGTTATCCACCGGGCGGTCGCTGTTGCCCATGCGGATGCACGCATACACCACGTTCGACACACCGTCGGAAAGCACCGTGTACACGCGGATGGTATTGACGGATCCGGGGTTGATGCGGTTCATATCCGGGTGCTGAATGACAACCTCTTCGATCACGTCCGCGCCCTTTTTCTTTAAGTCCTCGTACATGGCGTCGAGCGTTGCGTAGTCGGCCTTTTTCAGCTTTTCCACACCCACGCCGCAGGAAGCGTCATCCGGCTTGCAGATGATCTCGTCTTTGTCCTGCATAAAGTCCAAAAACTGCTCTTTTGTGCACTTGGAAAAATGCAGCCACTCGCGGTGCAAATATTCCGCAAACGTCGTGTAAAACTCGCTTTTATTATCAAAAATATGGTAATACGCGGGGTCGTTGAGGCTTTTTACAATGGAGTTATTGATGCCGCGTGTCACATACGTCGCACGCTGCTTGTCACTCAGGTCATAAAACGCGCATAAAAGGTAATCCTTGTAGCCCGCACCGTACTTAAAGCCGCACTTGATGATGTCAAAAAACAGCCAAATACGGTTTTTGCCGCTCACCTCATGCACCGTTTTCACCGTATCGAACAGCGATTTATAATCCATGTGCAGAATGCAGTGAAAAATATATTTCAGTTTTCCCATAAGCCGCCCCTTCTTACAGCCCCATCAACTTTTTCTGCTTCTCTAAAATGCGTGCGCGGCGGCGCTCGGTCTCCTCCACGTCGATGGAAAGCGCACCGTCATCGGTAATCTTCAGCACGTCGCCGGCCTTTGCACCCTGCGGCAGCTCGCTCGTTTCAATGGCGAAAAAGGCCTTGTCCTTGTCTTCGCAGATCGCGTAAATACCGTCAAATCGGTCGATGGTGATTTGTTTCATATCATCTGTTCCTTTCCGTAATACCTTTTATATAGCAGCGGGTTATTTCCCGTTTTCCGTGTGAATTTTCGTTTCAGCGCCGTCCGTCAAAATCGCAATACCGCCGTTTTCGTCCGTGCGGAAAATTTCAACGCCGTGATCGGCGAGCCGTTTCAGCGTCTCGTTTCGCGGAAGCAAATTTCTGTCTTCGCCCGAGGAGATTACCGCATACTGCGGCTGCACAGCTTCAAGCAATGCATCGCTTGTCGCCGAAGCGCTGCCGTGGTGCGGCACCTTCAAAACATCCGCCCGCAGCGCGTTGCCATATATATCCGGCAGCAGTCTTTCCGCTTTCTCCTCAATGTCACCGCAGAATAACATGGAAAATTCCTTGCAGCAAAGCTTATACACAAGCGAATTCTCATTCGTGCTCTCTAAGTCTTCTAAAGGCGCGAGCACCCGAAATTCCGCCTCGCCGTAAGAAACCGTCTCCCCGGCGCTTACCGTTCGCACGGTTTGATCTTCCGGCAGCCCAGTCAGCTCCGTGTACATGGAGGTGACCACCTCCTCTGCGGGCACCTCCCGCAAAATTTGCGTCAGCCCGCCCACGTGGTCGCTGTCCGCGTGCGAGATCCACACGGCGCGCAGCTTTTGAATGTTTCGCTGTTTTAAAACGCGCAGCACGGTTTTCGCCTGCTCCGCTGTCGCGCAGTCCGAAAGCACTGCGCCCTCCGGCGTTTCGATTAAGATTGCATCTGCCTTACCCACGTCGATGACATAAACCGTCAAATCGGCATCGGGCAAGCTCTGTGCAAACGGCAGCAGGCCGCATGCGCGGCGAATCTCCGTCCACATCGCCCGTCCGGGCGGCGTGTAACAGAACGCCAAAAGAAGCAAAACAAGTACCAACGCGCCTGTGTGCACAAGCTTTCTGCCGTCCCGTGCACCGCGCTTTGTGTTACGCATCACCGGGGGTATCCTGCTTTTGCATGTTCATTTCCAGCCACTGCGCATAGGTGATGAGTACTTGGCGCGGCTTCGAGCCCTCGTGCGGACCCACAATACCCATCTGCTCCATCTCATCGATGAGACGGCCCGCGCGGGCGTAACCGAGACGCAGTCTGCGCTGCAAAAGCGACGTGGAGGCCTGGCCCGCTTCAACAACGCACTTAATGGCTTCGCTCATCATCGGGTCACCGCTGCCCTCATCGTCATTGCTGCCGCTGTCACTCGATTTTGAACCCTCCACAGCGCTGCGCTCAATCTCCTGCGCAATGGAGTCGTCGTAAATAACGCTTCTCGAATTCTTCACGAAATCCACGACGGATTCGATCTCGCTGTCGCTGACAAAGCAGCCCTGAATACGCAGCGGCTTCTGCGCGCCGACCGGCGAGAACAGCATATCGCCCTGACCGAGCAGCTTTTTCCGCACCGCCGCTATCCAAAATGGTGCGGGAGTCAATGGCAGAGGATACCGCAAACGCGATACGACTCGGGATGTTCGCCTTGATGAGGCCCGTCACAACGTCCACGGACGGGCGCTGCGTTGCGACCACAAGGTGCATGCCGGCGGCACGCGCCATCTGCGCCAAGCGGCAGATCGCGTCCTCCACCTCGTTCGGCGCGGCCATCATCAGGTCGGAAAGCTCGTCGATGATGATGACGATCTGCGGCATTTTGTGCATGGGCTGTCCGTTTTCGTCCTGATAATTGTTCGCCTGCGCGAGGGCGTTGTAGCCCTTTAAGTCGCGCACGTTGTTTTCGGCAAAAATTTTGTAGCGCTTCAGCATTTCCGTAACGGCCCAGTTCAGCGCACCGGCCGCCTTTCGCGGGTCGGTGACGACCGGCACCAATAGGTGTGGAATGCCGTTATAAATGCCGAGCTCCACAACCTTCGGGTCAATCATCAAAAAGCGCACATCGTCCGGGCCGGATTTATACAGCAGGCTCACGATAAGCGAGTTGATACACACGGATTTACCGGAGCCGGTCGTACCGGCAATGAGGATATGCGGCATTTTGCTGAGGTCTGCCACCGTTACCTGACCGGCAATGTCGCGGCCAAGCGCCACGGTCAAGTGGCTTTTTGAGGTCACAAAGCTGTTCGATTCCACAAGCTCGCGCATGCGTACGATGGTCTTCACCTTGTTCGGCACCTCAATGCCGACGGCCGCCTTGCCCGGGATCGGCGCCTCAATGCGCACGCCCGTCGCGGCAAGGTTCATTGCAAGGTCATCGGCGAGGTTCGTGATCTTGCTGATTTTCACACCGGCGGCAGGCTGCAATTCATAGCGCGTAACAGCCGGGCCGCGGCAAATATCGAGAATTTTGGTTTGCACACCGAAGCTTTTCAGTGTTTCCACAAGCAGCTTGCCGTTTGTCTGGAGCTCTTCGGTCTCCACGGCGGCATCTACTTTTTGCCGGAAGCGAGCATCGTAACCGGCGGGAAGATGTATGAGCTGTCTTCCTCCTTCGGTGCAGATTGCGCAGGCTGGGTCTCCATGCGTTCTGCTTCCAGCTTCTTTTTCATGAATTCTTCCGTCGCCTTCTGCGCGTCCGCGGCGGCTTCCGCGCTGTGCGCGGGCGTCACCGGGGACGACCCCGGCGCGAGGATTGTCGGTGCGGCCGGCTGCGGCGCAGGCTGTGCATACGCACTCTGCTGCACAGGTGCAGACTCCGTTGCCGTCTGCATAACGGACGGCATAATCACCGGCGCTTCCACCGTTTCGCGTTCCACCGGCACGTGGGTCTCCGGCGTTTCAGCAGGCTGCGGCGCGGGGCGCACTTCCGCCTGCACCGGCGGCGTATAGGTCGGCTGCACATTTTGCGCAGGCTGTGCTTCATGCTCTAAGCCGGGCACGCGGAAATCCGGCACACGGCGGTTTTCGTCGATCAATGCGTTGATCTGTGCGGAGCTTTCGGTGTAATCGTGCAGCACTACGGGGTCGTTATCCGGCTCCGTGCGGCGCACACCGAAAAGCTGCTCCAAATACACGCGCGGCGTCTTTCCTTTGTTTTTCGATTCCATTTTACCATCCTCCGGGACAGAGCGCACCGGGTGCTGCGGCAAAACCGTTTCAAACGGCGATTCCTCCGCATTACCGCGCTCCTCTTCCAGAATGCGGCGCTCTTCCTTGCGCTGCCGCGCGACGTCGCGAATGACGACCGCCGGCTTTGCAATTTTTTTAAAAAAGCTCGCGAGCGACGTGCCCGTAAAGATGAGCACGGAGACGAACAGCAGCACGCCCGTGATGATGCGTGCGCCAAGCACTTCCGCGCACTTGACGAGCAGCTCGCCGACAAGGCCGCCGACAAGACCGGCCCCGCCCTGCTCTACGCCATGCATATATAAGATGCCGACCAGCTTAAAAAAACTCTTTTCTTTCGGGAAAAAGCTGCCAAACACATGCCCCGCCGTGCAAAACAGCACGACAATCACGACCATGAGTGCTAAACGCCCGCCGCGCAGCATGGTGGTCTGCTCCATCGTTTTGCTGACGGCGATATACCCCATCAGCACCGCAAGCAGGATAGCCCAGCCGCCGAACACGCCGCGCAGCACGTTGTGCACCATAAGCCACACGCTGCCGCCCGGAATGAGTACAAAACACGCCGTTAAAATGGCCGCACCGAACCAGAGGATAGCTTCTGTCTGGTTGCGCTGGCGCAGCTGCTCTACGCTGGGCGCGCTCTGTTTTGAAGACGTGCTCTTCCCTTTTGCGGAAGACGCACGCGATTTTGTATTGGACTTAGAACCCGAGCTCCGGGTGTTTTTGGCAGCCGATGACTTCGCACCGCTTTTTGCTTTGGAAGCGCTGCCCTTTGCTGTACTTTGTTTTTTACCCGCCAAAATAAACCTCCGGATTATAAATCACCGGATCAAAGCGGCATGCCGGTGAAAAGATTTGTGCCCGTGACCGCTTCGATAACGGAAACGATGAGCGTTATAACGCCGAGCACCAGCGTATAATAAGCGAAAACCTGTAATTTGTTCGTGGTGACAATCCACTTGAGCAGCTTGATGGCGAGGAAGCCGACAACAGCCGCCGTAACAACGCCTGCAATCATTGCACCGACGCCAATGTCGACCGGCTGACCGATTGCATCTTTAATGGTGAGCACAGCTGCCGCCAAAATGGACGGGATGCCGAGCACGAAGGAATAATCGAGTGCTGCCTGCTGGTTGATGCCGCGCAGGAGACCTGCCGCCATGGTGGAGCCGGAACGGGAAAGGCCCGGGAACACCGCCGCCGCGCACTGCGTGACGCCGACGCAAATGGCGTCTGCCGTGTGGAACTTTGTGCGGCCGCGAATCTCGCCGACTTTACCATCCTTACGCGTAAAGTGATGTACCTTTGCACCCTTGGAAGCACGGATGCCGAGGAACAGCAGGGCGCTTGTCATGAGGAGCGCAAGGCCTTCAATCCAAATCGTCGAATCCGAAGCCCACAGCTCCGAAATATCTTTTAACTTCATGCCCGTGCCTGGAACCGGCAGGAACAAAAGGAACAGCGGGATAAGGCCGATCATGAGCATCATCAAAAGCCGGCGGTCATGATCCATATCTTTCCATTTAAATTTGCCGCGGAATACGTCTGCAACGAGCGAAATAAACGCCTTAATGAGCCGCCAGATGAGCTTATAATAGACGGCACATACGGCGATGAGCGTGCCGAGGTGCAAAAGAATGTCAAACAGCAAGCTGTCTACCTTTACACCCATGATGTGCTGTGCAAGCGACAAGTGACCGCTGCTCGAGACGGGCAGAAACTCTGTTGCGCCCTGTACAATACCTTGAACGATTGCTTCAAAAATAGACATTATGTAATCTCCTTTTCTGCGGATAATTTGGTTTTGTTCGGTTTTATCGGTATAATTATACGATAAATAAAAAGTTATGTAAACGGCAAATGCCGTTTTTAGAGTGATTTCTTGCCTTTTCTGGGCTTTGCACGCTGCTTATTCTTCTCTGTGGCAATCATTTTGTCGAGGCAATCCATGGCATCGTGCAAGCTGCCGAGCGTATCAATAAGCCCCTCTGCCACGGCTTCATCGCCGTCCAGCACCGTCCCCACGTCCATGACGAGCTCCTGCGTATTCATGGCGAGCTGCATAAAGCGCTCATAGGAAATGCCGGAATTTGCCGTGACGAAATTCGTAATGCGGTCCTGCATGCGCTGGAAATATTCCAGCGTCTGCGGCACGCCAAGCATCAGGCCGCTCATGCGCACCGGGTGAATGGTCATGGATGCCGAGGGCGCGATGAATGAGTGCTTTGCCGCCACTGCAAGCGGCACGCCAATGGAATGTCCGCCGCCGAGAACGAGTGACACTGTGGGTTTGCGCATGCCGGCGACAAGCTCTGCAATGGCAAGACCGGCCTCCACGTCGCCGCCGACCGTGTTTAAAATCATGAGCAGGCCGTCGATGTTCGGGTCCTCCTCCACGGAGACGATCTGCGGGATCACGTGCTCGTACTTCGTCGTTTTGTTCTGCGACGGTGCGACATAATGCCCTTCAATCTGTCCGATGACGGTGAGGCACTGGATGGTGTGCTTTCGGTTTTTGGTAACGACCGCGCCGCCCTCGCGGATCTGCTTCTGGCGGTCGGAAAGGTCTTCGTTTTCTTCTTCAGCTTCGTCCGTTTCCTGCATGGAAAAAGACGAGCGTTTTTTTGTGCTTTTCATGCCGCAGCGCTCCTTTTGAATAAGATGCGCTTAGTTTTCACAGAAAATGCGGAATCATACGCGGCACAAACTTTCACGTATATCAGTATAGCACGCTTTTACGCATCCTGCAAGGGCAAAGCGCAAACATGTCCGCTGATGTCCTGTAAATACATAGTATGCACGTTTTGCAGGGTTTAACTGTATTTCCTGCAATTTCATGCAATTTATTCACAATTTACGATTGACTTTTCTCGCGAAATATCCGATAATGATAGAAACAGCGTCACATTCTCCCCCCCGTGACACGGAGCTTCGCGGTGCAGCCGCAGAAAGGTAAGGCTTTGAAATGTCCGATTTTACAAAGATCCCCATGAAAACGCCGCTTGTGGAAATGGACGGCGACGAGATGACCCGCGTCATCTGGAAAATGATCAAAGATATTTTGCTGACCCCCTATGTTGACCTGAAAACGGAGTATTATGACCTTGGTCTGGAGCACCGCGAGGCGACGAAAGATCAGGTTACGATTGATTCCGCCGAGGCAACGAAAAAATACGGTGTGGCTGTAAAGTGTGCGACCATTACGCCAAACGCCGCGCGTGTGAAGGAATACAACCTCACAGAGATGTGGAAATCGCCGAACGGTACCATCCGTGCCATTTTGGACGGCACGGTGTTCCGCACGCCGATTTTGCTGAAGGGCATCACGCCGTACATTCCGACGTGGACAAAGCCGATTACCATTGCGCGTCATGCGTACGGCGATCTGTATAAGAACGTCGAGATGCGCGTGCCGGAAAACGCAAAGGCTGAGCTTGTTGTGACAAAAGCGGACGGCACTGAGGAGCGCGTGACCATCCACGAATTCAAAACGCCGGGTGTGATTCAAGGTTTACATAATATTGATAAGAGCATTGAGAGCTTTGCACGCTCCTGCTTTAATTACGCGCTGAGCATGAAGCAGGACCTGTGGTTTGCGGCAAAAGACACGATTTCGAAGACCTACGACCACCGCTTTAAGGATATTTTCCAGGAAATTTACGACGCGGAATATAAAGAGAAAGTTTGAAAAAGTCGGCATTGAATACTTCTACACGCTGATCGACGACGCCATTGCGCGCGTGATTCGCAGTGAAGGCGGCTACATTTGGGCCTGCAAAAACTACGACGGCGACGTGATGAGCGACATGATCGCGACGGCGTACGGCAGCCTTGCCATGATGACCTCCGTGCTCGTCTCCCCGGACGGCGTTTACGAATATGAAGCCGCGCACGGCACAGTACAGCGCCACTACTACAAATATTTGAAGGGCGAAACAACCTCCACAAACTCCGTCGCAACACTGTTTGCGTGGACGGGCGCGCTGCGTAAGCGCGGCGAGCTGGACGGCCTGCCGGAGCTGAGCGCCTTTGCGGACAAGCTTGAAAAGGCAACCTTGCAGACGATCGAAGAGGACGGCATCATGACCGGCGACCTTGCGGCGATGTCTACCCTGCCGAATGCAAAGAAAGTGGACACCGAGGGCTTCCTCCTCGCGATCCGCGATCGTTTGGAGCAACTTCTGTAACCCGACATGGATTTGAAAAGCGTGGGCGGCCTCCCTCCTTTTTAGGGTCTGGCCGCCCGTTTTTCTTTTCTTATTTATAAAAACACTTGCACAGGTCTTTATGATGTGCTAAAATTTTGTCAAACGAGGTGATGATATGCAGAAGAAACCGTATATTTCCATGCCGGTCATTCGGCGTCTGCCGCGCTACTACCGCTTTTTGCGGCACTTGGACAAGCGCGGGGTGACGCGTATTTCCTCCAAGGAGCTTTCCGAAAAAATGGGCTTCACGGCTTCGCAGGTGCGTCAGGATTTCAACTGCTTCGGCGGCTACGGCCAGCAGGGCTACGGCTACGGCGTGCACCAACTTTGCGAGGAGATTGGCTCTATTTTGGGTGTGGACCGTGCACACAAGTGCATTTTAATCGGTGCAGGCAATTTGGGCAAGGCCATTGCGACGCACATTTCTTATAATTTCGCGGGATTTGATCTCATCGGTATTTTTGACAACAGCGAACAGGTCGTGGGCCAGCAGATTGCCGACCTGCGCGTACTCCCCGCTGCGGGCATCCGCCGCTTCTGCTCGGAAAACGCGCCCTTGATGGCGATTTTGTGCGTGCCGGACAGTGCCGTGAAATCGGTCGTGGAGCTGCTTTATGACATCGGCATCAAGAGTTACTGGAATTTCAGCCACTACGACATTGCCCTGCGCTATCCGGACACGATCGTGGAAAACGTGCATCTGAACGACAGCATGATGACGCTGTGCTACCGCGTGACCGAAAACGAAAAAAGTTCTTAAAAGTCAAAAAATAGCTGTTGACAATTCAGCTGCATCATGCTATAATAATTGAGCCGTCAAACGAGACGGCAAAAAAAATATGCAGGTATGGCGGAATTGGCAGACGCGTATGGTTCAGGTCCATATGAATGCAAGTTCATGCAGGTTCAAGTCCTGTTACCTGCACCAAAAAGACCATTGTCGAATGACAATGGTCTTTTTTCAACGAAATTCGCCTTACGGCGAGTAAACTAACAACCTTCAGTTATCGTGAAATTGCTTCGCAGTGAGCTGCGCTGCGCGCGTTAAGAGCGAAGTTCCTTTCACTTTCTGCATACGCGGAAAACTTCACAAATACGGCAGCACGCATTTCATATTTTGCAAAGCGAAATATATCACTAACCCCACCGCCCATAAAGACAAAATCTTATCTTTGCGGGCAGCGGGGTTTTATCATCTCTCCCCCATCACCGCAGCCGTAACGGCTTTAGCTAAGCGGTTGACGGCTTCGGTGATGCAGGCGTCGGGAATTTCGGAGTAGCTGATGACGAATGCGGTCTGCGGGTTTACGGGCGCTGTATGGTAATACGCCGAAAGCCCGGTGACGCGCACGCCGTTTTCCGCCGCGCGGCGGGTGATCTTTTCGGCGGGCACAGGTCCGCAGACACGCAGGAGAAAATGCAGACCGGCGTCTTCGGCATCAATTTTTGCAAGCTTTAACAAACCGCAGCGCTTCATCTCTTTTAAGATGAGGTCTTTTTTTTGCTTATAACGGATGCGCATGCGGTTGATGTGCTTTTCAAAATAGCCCTCGGAAATGAATTTTTTGCGAGCGTGTACTGCTCGAGGTTCGAGACCGTGCACGCGTAGAACCCAAGATTTTTGTAAAATGCTTCGGCGAGCGCTGTGGGCAGCACCATGTAGCTGATGCGGATGGTGCTGGCAAGGCTTTTTGAAAACGTATTCATGTAAATGACGCGGTCGGCGGAATCGATGCTTTGCAGCGCCGGGATAGGCTTGCCGGTGAGGCGGAACTCGGAATCGTAATCGTCCTCGATGATGTAACGGTTTTCGCTCTGCGCGGCCCAATCGAGAAGCGTGTAACGCCGTGCGATGGGCGTGACGATGCCCGTCGGGAAGTGGTGCGACGGCGAAATGTGCAGAATATCCGCGCCGCTTTTTTCGAGCGCTTTGGGGTCTATCCCCTCTTTATCCATCGGCGTGAAACGGTACTGCACGCCGTAGCTCTCGTACACCTGCGCAATTTTGCGGTAGCCGGGATCTTCGAGCGCGTAGACCTTATCGAACCCCAAAAGCTGGATGAGAAGCCCGTAGAGGTACTCCGTTCCGGCGCCGACGACGATGCAGTTCGGGTCGGCATCGATGCCGCGAAACTCCCTAAGGTGCTCGGCGATGGCGCACCTTAGCTCGAACACGCCGCCGCATGGGGCGTTTACCATAAGCTCGGCGCTTTTTTCCGAGATGATCTCGCGCATGAGCTTCGCCCATGTGGCAAACGGGAAATTCTGCGGGTCGGTGCGGCTGCTGGAAAAATCCGCAAAATATTTCGGCGGTACGGGCATTTGTGTGCGGGGACTCTCTTTTTTCTGCGGCGCGGTGCTTTTTTCCAGATTGGCGGCGAAGAAGCCTTTTTTCGGCAAGGCGTAGACGTACCCCTCCGAGACAAGCTGCGCATAGGCGTTTTCGACTGTGATGACGCTGACGCCGAGGTTTTCCGCAAAGCTGCGCTTAGAGGGCAATTTTGTGCCGGGCGTGATCTTGCCCGTCAGAATGTCCTCACGGATGCACTTATACAGGTACATATAAAGGCTTTCGGAGCCGATTTTTGAGAAAGAATAGGTGAGCATGTAGGTTCTCCGTGATCTGTCGCGTTTTAATTTAGTATAGCGGACTCTTGCACAAATGTCAAAGCCATGGTATGATGACCTTGAAACGGAGGGGATTTTATGCTGAACGAAGCGAAGCTTTTATATGACGCGCTCCTGTATGAGAACGGGCACCTGCGCCGCACACAGCACATTTTAAAGGTATACGGCCTTGCGAAAATGCTGGGTGAGTTGGAAAATCTTCCCACCCACGAGCAGGAAAATCTGCGCGCGGCGGCGATTTTGCACGATATCGCGATCAAATTTTGCAAGGAAAAGTACGATGACGGCTGCCCCGCGAATCAGCGCAAGGAAGCACCTGCGTTGGCGCGAAAATTTCTGACGGCTTGTGGCTACGCGGAAGAAGATCTGCCACGCATCACCAAGATGATTGTTCTGCACCACTGCTACGACAAGATCGACGGCAAGGATCTGCAGCTTCTCGTTGAAGCCGACCTCATTGCGGGCTGCACGGAAGAAGATGATCCTTCTGCCCACGCAAAAGCCGTGCGGCGACTGTTTAAATCCTCTTCGGGTCTCGCCCTGCTCGACACGTTTATAAAAGAATAACGAATAATTTGACCCGCCGAGGTGTATATTCCCCGGCGGGTCTTGCCTTATGGTTCATTCGGTGCGGCGCACGGCGACCAGTTTAGGTCTGCGTTTGCCACGCGGCAATAGCGTGTAGTTTGTGCATAGCCGCCGTCTCCTGCGCAGTCACTGCCGTCTTTGTTTACAGCCGAGACCCAATAGTGTTCTCCGTCAAAGTACCATTCGCGCAGTGTGAGGTCTTCGTTTTGCAGCGGGACTGTGCCCTTTTCCCAGCCGTTTTTTTATTTCCCCTGCCCATAATACGCGTTTGCGCCGTGCTTGCGCAGGTAGTGCTTATCAAGAAGCTCCTGCTGCATGGGCGGGATTGTGGGGTCAAGCACGAGGTTGTGCCATGCCATGAACGCGAGCTCCTCGAGGACGACGGCGTTATGCACAGCGTTCATGGGGTCTGTACCCCATGTGAACGGGCCATGGCTGTGGACGAGCACGGCGGGGATGTCGTCCGGGGACTTATCCTTAAACGTCTCGATGATGACGGTGCCGGTCTCCTTTTCATAAGCGCTGCCGATCTCCTCGGGCGTCATTTTGCGCGTGCAGGGAATTTCGCCGTAGAAATAATCGCCGTGCGTGGTGCCGAGCGCCGGGATGCCGCGGCCGGACTGGCTGAACACGGTCGCCCAGCGGCTATGCGTGTGGACAACGCCGCCGATGTTCGGGAATGCCTTGTAGAGCTCGACATGTGTGGGCGTATCGGACGACGGATTGAGGTCGCCCTCCACCTTTTTGCCTGTGTTCACATCGACGAGCACCATGTCCTCGGGGCGCAGGAGGTCATACTCCACGCCGCTCGGCTTAATGGCCATGATACCGCTTTCGCGGTCGATGCCGCTGACGTTACCCCACGTGAACGTGATGAGCTTGTATTTCGGCAACAGCATATTTGCCTTGTAGACTTCTTCTTTCAGTTTTTCCAGCATGATGTTCTCCTCCTGTATCCGGTCAAATGAGTTTATAAAGCTTTGCGCCGTGCGGCTCTATTTTAGCGGAAAGCGTTTTTTTGAATGCGGTCTTCTCCCCACTCCAGATCTCCTCTGCGTGCGTTTTATCGGTGTATTCCGACAGCTCGGCGCTGACAACGGCGCGGTTTTCCGTGAGGTTGAAAAGTGCGATATACGGCGTGCTGCCTACGAAATTGAGCCACGCGGCTTTTGTTTCGTCGCGGAAAAGCTGCAAAGGCGTGGCGCCGTTTTGGTTGAGGTTTAAAAGCTCGTCATTTGTGAGCAGGCTCAGCGTGAACGCATCATTATCGCGCATTTCGCCGCCCATGATGAGCGGCGAGCGGAAAATGCCCCACAGCGTCATCATGGTGATCTGCTCGGCGTGTGTCAGGTTCGTATTGTGCCCTATACCGTCCGCCGCGATGGTGATATGCCCGAGCGGCAGCATATCGCAGTCCGGGAACTGACCGGGCTTTACGTGCGCCTGCCAGCGCTCGCACCGCCAGAACATTTCTTTGAGGGAGTCCCAATTATCCCAGAAATCGTCCGTGATGCGCCACATATTCGCGTTTTTCGCAAGATGCCATGCTTCTTCCAGCACAGCCGGACCGGGCGAAAGGCTGAGCACCATATCGCGCCCGCAGCGGTTAATGGCGCGGCGGATCATCTCAATCTCGCGGCGCGCGGAATACGGCTCGAGCGGAGTGATCTTCACGTTGCAGATGTCATCGACCTTGACGTAATCGACGCCCCATGAAGCGTAGAGCTCAAAGATAGTGTCGTAGTACGCTTGTGCGCCGTCACGATCAGCGTCAACGCCGTACATATCGGTGTTCCACGCGCAGATGGAGTTTGCGTGAGCGATGTCGCGGCAAGTGACGTTCGTGCCCTTTACAGGCAGGGCGCGATGCACGGCGAGACGCGGTACGCCGCGCATGATGTGGATGCCGAATTTCAGACCGAGTGCGTGAATCTGGTCGGCGATGGGCTTAAAGCCCGCGCCGTTTGCGGCGGAAGGGAAACGGTTTTCCGCCGGGATGAGGCGGCCGAATCCGTCCATGCACAGCTCTGCGAAACGGTTATACTCCCAGTGGCGCTGCCCAGCCTCCGGCTCGTACCACTGAATGTCGCACACGACATACTGCCAACCGTGCGCTTTTAAGTGCTCTGCCATATAACGCGCATTGCCCAAAAGCTGCACTTCATTGACGGCGGGGCCGTAGCAATCCCAGCTGTTCCAGCCAAGCGGCGGCTTTAAAGCGACGCGATCTTTTTTGTAATGCATAGTGTATCCTCCGTAGGAAATAGGCTCAGTTTCATTATAGCAACTTGTCTGCACAAGTCAAGAGTAAAAAAAGAGACTGCGCAGGTTTTGCACAGTCCCCTTTGACTTCGTTTGAATTACTTTTTAAGCAGCTTTTTGAGGCGCTCCATGGCTTCCTGTGTCTTTTCCAGCGTACCGAACGCGGTAAGGCGGAAGAAGCCTTCGCCGTTTTTGCCGAAGCCGCTGCCCGGCGTGCCGACGACCTCGGCTTCGTTCAAGAGAAAATCGAAGAACTCCCAGGAGGTCATGCCGTCCGGCACCTTATGCCAGATGTACGGGGAATTTTCGCCGCCGGTGAACCACACGCCCATCTCCTTGAACGCATCGACCATGACCTTGGCGTTCGCGCGGTAGTAATTGATGACGTCCTTCACCTGCTGCTGGCCTTCGTCCGTGAAGACGGCCTCGGCGGCGCGCTGGGTGATGTAGTTGACGCCGTTGAACTTTGTGGCCTGACGGCGCGCCCACAGCGTATTGACCTTGGTGCCGTCCGAAACAAGCTCATCGCAGATAACGGTATAGCCGCAGCGCACACCGGTGAAGCCTGCGGTCTTCGAGAACGAGCAGAACTCGATGGCGCACTTTTTCGCGCCCTCAATCTCGAAAATGCTGTGCGGGAGATCGTCATGCGTGATGAACGACTCATATGCGGCATCAAACAGGATGACCGCGTTGTTTTTGAGTGCGTAATCGACCCACGCTTTGAGCTGTGCTCTGTTATACACGGCGCCGGTGGGGTTATTCGGCGAGCAGAGATAGATAATGTCGGCCTTGACGTTTTCATCCGGCATACCGAGGAAGCCGTTCTGCTCGTTTGCGTCGAGGTAGATCACCTTTCTGCCGGACATGATGTTCGTATCGACATACACGGGATAGACCGGGTCCGGGATGAGGACGGTGTTATCGTCTGCGAAGATATCGACGATATTGCCGACGTCGCTCTTTGCGCCGTCGCCGACGAAAATTTCGCTGAGTTTTAATGCCACGCCGCGCTTTGCGTAATAGCCTTGAATGGCTTCACGCAGAAAATCATAGCCCTGATCCGGCGAATAGCCGTGGAATGTCTCCTTGTGCGCCATTTCATCCGTTGCTTTGTGCATGGCTTCAATGACGGCCGGAACGAGCGGCTGGGTAACATCGCCGATGCCCATGCGGATGATGTGGTTATCTGGATGCGCCTCCGTATAGGCGGCGACTTTCTTTGCAATGGTCAGAAACAAATAGCTTTCCTGAAGGTTTGCGTAGTTTTGGTTGAGTTTCATGCCGGTTTCTTCCCTTCTTTTTATACTTGGACCTTTTTATTTTCATTACCGTCTCTTATGCGTTCTTTTCCCTCTTATGGAGTGATGCGCCGACAAAGCCGAGGAATAACGGATGCGCCTTATTCGGGCGGGACTTGAATTCCGGGTGGAACTGCACGCCGATGCAGAAGTCGTTCTGCGGCACTTCCACGGTCTCGACGATCCTGCCGTCCGGCGAGGTGCCGCTGATGACCATGCCTGCTTTTGTGAGTGTCTCTCTGTAATCGTTATTGAACTCATAGCGGTGGCGGTGGCGTTCATCGATATGGGAAACGCCATAGCAGCGCGCCATTTGCGTGCCCTCCGCGATCTCGCACGGGTAGCTGCCGAGGCGCAGTGTGCCGCCCATATTGATGGTGTTGGACTGGTCCGGCATGAAATCGATAACCTTATTGAGGCCGTGCTCGTCGAATTCACCGGAGTTTGCATCCGCGATGCCGCACACGTGGCGGGCATACTCGATGACGGCAATCTGCATACCGAGGCAAATGCCGAGGTACGGGACGTTGCTCTCTCTTGCGTACTGTGCGGCATAGATCATACCCTCGATACCGCGGTTGCCGAAGCCGCCCGGCACAAGGATACCATCGCAGCCCTTGAGCATTTCGGCAGCGTTTTCCTGCGTGATGAGCTCGGAATCGATCCAATTGATTTCGACCTTCGTGCCGTGCTCATAGCCGGCATGGTTGAGTGCTTCGACGACGGAAAGGTATGCGTCATGCAGTTTGATATATTTGCCGACAAGGCCGATGGTGACGGTCTTTTTGCGGCTGCGGATCTTCTCTACCATGCGGCTCCACTCGGCCATATCCGGCTCTTTTGTCTTGAGGTTCAGCTCGCGGCAGACAACGCTGGAGAAATTGTTTTTCTCCAGCATAATCGGCGCTTCGTACAGCACCGGGATCGTCATGTTTTCAATAACACAGTCCGGCTTTACGTTGCAGAACAGGGCAATCTTGTGGAAAATGCTCGGATCGATCGGCTCATCGCAGCGCAGGACAATGATGTCCGGGGAGATGCCCATACCCTGCATTTCTTTTACAGAGTGCTGGGTCGGTTTCGACTTATGCTCGCCGGAGCTTTTGAGGTACGGCACAAGCGTGACATGAATGAAAAGGGAGTTTTCCTTACCGACCTCGAGCGAAACCTGACGAATGGCTTCGAGAAACGGCTGGCTTTCGATATCACCTGCCGTGCCGCCGATCTCGGTGATAACGACGTCTGCATTCGTCTTGTGGCCGACGCTGTAAATGAAGTCCTTTATCTCGCCGGTGATGTGGGGAATGACCTGAATGGTCTGGCCGAGGTACTCGCCGCGGCGCTCGCGGTTGAGGACGTTCCAGTAGACCTTGCCGGTGGTGAGGTTGGAGAATTTATTCAGGTCTTCGTCGATGAAGCGCTCGTAGTGACCGAGGTCAAGGTCGGTCTCTGCGCCGTCCTCGGTCACGTAAACTTCGCCGTGCTGGTACGGGCTCATGGTGCCCGGGTCAACGTTGATGTACGGGTCAAGCTTCTGTGCGGCGACCTTTAACCCTCTCGCCTTTAAAAGACGGCCAAGCGATGCCGCCGTGATGCCCTTACCGAGGCCGGAAACCACGCCGCCGGTTACGAAAATGTACTTTGTCATAGAACTTACCCCTTTCTTTTTTACAGTGAAACTCTTATATTTTTCTTTGACTGAGAAACCTATTATTTCTCCAATACCCTATTTCATTTTATCAAAGCCGTTTTCGGCTTTTTATAATTAAATTTCTACGATGCCGGTAAAAACCGTGTCGGCGCTGCCGGTCATCTGCACGCCGTCATCGGTATAATGGATGACAAGGTCGCCGCCGCGCAGCTTGACGGTAATATCTTCGCCCTTTTTGCAGTAGCCGTTGAGACACGCCGCAACGGCAGACGCACACGCGCCGGTACCGCACGCCATGGTTTCGCCGCTGCCGCGCTCCCACACGCGCATTTTTAAGGTGTGGTTATCCAGCACCTCGATGAATTCCGTATTGATGCGCTCCGGGAACTTCTCAAAGTGCTCAAAATGCGGGCCGATTTTCTCGAGGTCGATCATATCTGGATCTTTGCCGAAAATGACGCAGTGCGGGTTGCCCATGGAAACGCAGGTGACTTCGTATTCTTTGTCAAGGACGGTGATCTTCTCTTTGACGGCAGTATCACCCGGGAAATCGACCGGGATCTTCGCGGGCACGAGCTCCGCTTTGCCCATATCGACCGTGACAGTGGTAACTTCGCCGTTTTCGACATGTACGCGGCAGGTTTTGATGCCGCTTTTGTCTCGATATGCAAAACGTCTTTCTTCGCGATGCCGCTGTCGTAGACATACTTTGCAACGCAGCGGATACCGTTGCCGCACATCATGCCCTCACTGCCGTCGAGGTTATACATGCGCATTCTCGCGTCGGCTACATCGGACGGACAAATGTAGATGACGCCGTCGCCGCCGATGCCGGTGTGGCGGTCGGAAAGATAGATTGCGAGCTCGGCATAATTTTGAATATCATTTTGGAAGCAGTCAATATACACGTAATCATTTGCACAGCCGTGCATTTTGGTAAACGTGATCTTCTGCTTTGCCCCGGTGCCCGGCACGCGCGTATAGTGGTCGATGCCCGAGCCGTTTTCCGCTTTTTTCAAGTACTTGTTCATGAAATTTCACCGCTTTCTCTTGAATTTTTACCTTTTATCCTCTTCAAATTTTTAGAAAAAAATTCTGATTTTATTTTTAAAATGTTTTTCGGCGCTCCGCAAAAATGCGGAACGCCGAACTATTTAACATCAATTAGACTTCTACGACACCGTCGAAGACCTTCTCTGCGCCGCCGGTCATGAGCACTTTCTCATCGGTGTAGCGCACGGTGAGGTCGCCGCCCTTTAAGATGACGCGGATGTCCTCGCCTTTTTCGCACTTGCCGTTGAGCGTTGCCGCGACAACAGCCGCGCAAGCACCTGTACCGCAGGCCATCGTTTCGCCGCTGCCGCGCTCCCAAACGCGTACCTTGAGGGTGCGCTCGTCTACGACCTCGATGAACTCGACATTGACGCGCTCCGGGAAGAGCGGGTTATACTCGAACTTCGGGCCCATGGCATTGAGATCCAGCTTATCGATGGACGGTGCGAACACCGCACAGTGCGGGTTGCCCATGGATGCGCAGGTGATGTAATACTCGTGACCGTCGATGATGACAGGCTTGTTGACGACCATGTCGCCTTCGAGCTTTACGGGCACCTGCTCCGGGTGAAGCGCTGCCGCGCCCATATCGACCGTAATCTTGTACGCCTTGCCGTTCATCGTCATGATGCTGCAAGACTTGATGCCGCTCTTTGTCTCGATATTGATGACAGGCTTTTTCACGATGCCGTTGTCGAAGAGGTACTTTGCGACGCAGCGGATGCCGTTGCCGCACATGAGACCCTCGCTGCCGTCGCGGTTGAACATACGCATCTGAGCGTCTGCCACATCGGACGGGCAGATGAGGATGACACCGTCGCCGCCGACACCGTTGTGGCGGTCGGACAGGTAGATGGAGAGGAACTCCGGAGAGGAAACTTCGTTTTCGAAGCAGTTGATATAAATGTAGTCGTTGCTGCACGCCGACATCTTGGTGAACGGCAGCTTGACCTTTTCTTTTTTGAGGTTGTTGATGTCCACAATCTCCGTGTTGTACGGGGTGTAGCGGCTCATCAGGCTGTCCGCGAGGGCGTTTGCGGTATCGATGGCCGTGAGGCACGGGATGCCGAGCAGCGCCGCTTTTCTGCGGATCTTAACGCTGTCGCGTGCGGGGTTTCTGCCCTTTGCGGAGGTGGAGATGATATACGCCAGCTTACCGCTTTCAAGCAGCGTAATGGTGTTGACCGGGCTTTCGTGAATCTTATCGACGATCTTCACGGTGAGGCCGAGCTTTGCAAGCACGCTTGCGGTGCCCGTCGTGGCGTAAAGCGGGAAGCCCATTTTGTCGAATTTCTTCGCGATCTCGCCGATCTCTTTCTTATCGCCGTCGCGGACGGTGATGAACACGCCGCCCTTTTTGTTCATCTTGCTGCCGGAGGCGATGAGGCCCCTTATAGAGCGCCTCCTCAAGGTTGTTGCCGATGCCGAGCACTTCGCCGGTGGATTTCATTTCCGGGCCAAGCTGGGTATCGACATCCGTGAGCTTCTCGAAGGAGAAGACCGGCACCTTGACGGCCGTATACGGCGAAGTCGGATAGAGACCCGTGCCGTAGCCGAGGTCGGTGAGCTTCATGCCGAGACTGACCTTTGTTGCGAGGTCGCACATAGGCACGCCCGTGACCTTGCTGAGGTACGGAACCGTTCTCGAAGCACGCGGGTTGACCTCGATGACGTAGATTTCGCGGTTCATGATAATGTACTGCAGGTTGATGAGGCCGATGGCCTTGAGCTCCGTGCAGAGCATTTCGGTCGTCTTGACAATCTTTGCGCTGAGCTCGTCGTCGATGTCCTTTGCCGGGTAGACCGCGATGCTGTCGCCGGAGTGGATGCCGGTGCGCTCTACGTGCTCCATGATGCCCGGGATGAGGATGTTCTCGCCGTCGCAGATGGCATCGACTTCAATCTCGGTGCCACTGAGGTACTTATCGATGAGCACCGGGTTATCCTGCTTCTGGCGCAGGATAATCGCCATGTATTCGTTGATGTCTTCATCGCCGTATGCAATGATCATGTTCTGACCGCCGAGCACGTAGGACGGGCGCATGAGCACCGGATAGCCGAGGTCGTGTGCGGCTGCGAGGGCTTCCTCCGTCGTCATAACGGTGTGACCCTTCGGGCGCTTGATGTTGCAGCGCTCGAGCAGTTCTTCAAAGCGCTCTCTGTCCTCTGCGGCATCGATGCTGTCGGCGCTTGTGCCGATGATCGGCACGTTGTTTTTCGCAAGCGTCTTTGTAAGCTTGATAGCCGTCTGGCCGCCGAACGCGACGACAACGCCCTTCGGCTTTTCGATGTTGATGATATTCATAACGTCTTCGGCGCACAGCGGCTCAAAGTAGAGTCGGTCTGCAGTGTCGAAGTCTGTGGAAACGGTTTCCGGGTTGTTGTTGACGATGACGACTTCATAGCCGAGGCGCTGGAGAGACTCCACGCAATGGACGCTGGCATAGTCGAACTCGATACCCTGACCGATACGGATCGGGCCGGAACCGAAAACCATGACAGTCTCTTTGCCGCTTTTGCCGATGAACTCCATCGCTTCGTTTTCACCGCCCTGCTCCGGCGTATCGTAGGTGCCGTAGAAGTACGGTGTGGTCGCAGCGAACTCGCCTGCGCAGGTATCGACCATTTTGAAGGTCGCTTCGTGACGGAAGGTCGGCTTTGTGCCGCAAATACGCGTGAGGGCTTCGTCCGTGTAGCCGAGTTTCTTGCCGCGCGTATACTGTGCGTGCGTGAGCGGCTGATCCTTAATCTCGCGCTCATACGCGAGCAGGTTATTGAGCTTTTCGAGGAACCACATGTCGATCATCGTGAAGTCGTGGATCTCTTTAGTGGTGACGCCGCGCTTCATGAGCTCGTAGATGGCGAACAGGCGCTCGTCCGTCGCGTCTTTTAAAATCTGCCACAGGGCACTGTCCTCGTAGTTTGCGAACTTCGGCATGTTGAGCGTATCGAGCGAGATTTCTGCACCGCGCACAGCCTTCATGAGGGCCATTTCAAACGTATCGGCGATGGACATGACCTCGCCGGTGGCCTTCATCTGCGTGCCGAGGTTGCGGGCGTAGACGAACTTGTCGAACGGCCACTTGGGAACTTCACGCCACATAGTCCAGCGCGGGCTCAAATCAGGCGCAGGTCTTGCCGGTGATGGCATTGACGATCTCATCGAGTGTGTAGCCGAGGGCAATCTTCGTCGCGATCTTTGCAATCGGGTAGCCGGTCGCCTTAGATGCGAGCGGAGGAACGGGACACACGCGGGGTTGACCTCAATGACGGCGTACTCAAAGGACGGGGTGCAGCGCGAACTGGCAGTTGCAGCCGCCGACTACGTCGAGCGCGGAGATGATGTTCAGCGCCGCAGCTGCGGAGCATCTGAAACTCTTTGTCGGAGAGCGTCAGTGCCGGGGCGACGACGATGCTGTCGCCGGTGTGTACGCCGACGGGGTCGAAGTTTTCCATGCTGCACACGTGATGACGTTGCCGGCTGTCGCGAATAACTCAAACTCAATCTCCTTCCAGCCCGCAATGCTCTTTTCAACGAGGATCTGGGTGATCGGCGAGAGCGCAAGGCCGTTTGCCGCGACCTCCATGAGCTCTTCGCGGTTATCGACGATACCGCCGCCGGTGCCGCCGAGCGTGAACGCCGGGCGGATGATAACGGGGTACGTGATCTCTTCCGCAAACTCCAGTGCATCCTCTACCGTGGTGACGACCTTGGACGGAATGCACGGCTGACCGATGCTTTCCATCGTATCCTTGAACATCTGACGGTCTTCCGCCTTATCGATGGTCTCCGGGGAAGCGCCGAGCAGGCGTACGTTGTGTTCCTTCAAAAAGCCTTCCTTTGCAAGCTGCATGGAAAGCGTGAGGCCGGTCTGGCCGCCGAAGCCGGAGAGGATGCTGTCCGGCTTTTCTTTTTCGATGATGCGCTTGATGGTGGGCAGCGTAAGCGGCTCGATGTAAATGTGGTCCGCCATGGCGTTATCCGTCATGATGGTCGCCGGGTTGGAGTTGACGAGCACGATCTCGATGCCATCCGCTTTCAGAGCACGGCACGCCTGAGTGCCGGCGTAGTCAAATTCCGCCGCCTGACCGATGACGATCGGGCCGGAGCCGATGACGAGAACCTTTTTAATGTCTTTATTCAATGGCATAGCTGTAAACAATCCTTTCTATACTGCTCTGGGTACTGTTTATTTTCCCATCATCTCAAAGAATTTATCGAAGAGGAACGCGGTATCGCGCGGGCCGCCGCAGGCTTCCGGGTGGAACTGCACGGAAAAAGCGGGGATTTTTTTATAGCGCACGCCCTCGCACGTTCTGTCGTTTACGTTGTTGAAATATTCGTCGGCGATCTCGGGGTCGATTGTGGAGGACACGACCGCGTAGCCATGGTTCTGGCTGGAGATGTAGACGCGGCCGGTCTCAAGATTTTGCACCGGCTGGTTTGTGCCGCGGTGGCCGTACTTGAGCTTTTCGGTCTTAAAGCCGTTTGCAAGCGCCAGCAGCTGGTGACCGAGGCAGATGCCGAAGAGCGGTTTGCCCATGTTCATAATCTTCTTGAGGTTTTCAATGACCTCGATGTTATCCGCCGGGTCGCCGGGGCCGTTTGAAAGCATCACGCCGTCAATGTTAAGGGCCTTTAATTCGTCTGCCGTCGTGTTGTACGGGCATACAATGACCTCTGCCCCGCGCTTTTCGAGCTCGCGGCGGATGTTCTCCTTGTAGCCGTAATCCATGAGCGCCACGGTGCATGTTTTCTCCGGGTTCTCACGGCGCGTCATCTCGGTGACGGAGGTGCTTTCCACCGCGTTTGTCACGCGGTAGCTGTGAATCTTATCCATATCGACATGCGTAAGCTCTGTTGTGATCATACCGTTCATGACGCCGCTTTCGCGAATGACCTTTGTGAGGGCACGTGTATCGATGCCGCAAAGGCCGATGACGCCTCTTTCTTTAAAAAAGGTGTCAAGATCACCCTCCGAGCGGAAATTGGAGGGCGACTGACACCATTCTTTTACGATATAACCACAGGGACCGATGATCTTTCCCTCAAAATCGGAGGGGATCACGCCGTAATTGCCGATGAGCGGAAATGTCTGGACGACAATCTGCCCGAAATAGCTCTTATCGGTGAGCGTTTCGAGATAACCTGTCATGCCGGTCGTGAAAACGACCTCAGCCGTTACTTCGCCCGCCGCGCCGAAGGATTCGCCGCAGAAGACCTTTCCGTTTTCGAGTACCAAATATGCTTTGTTGCCCATAACGTACGTTCCTCTTTCCCTGAAATAATTACTCTTTTCTGCTGTATGCAATCTATGTCAAAGCTGCGGTGCAGCCCTGTACGCATTCATTTACGTATAGGTTTTCAGGATATTTTCCGCAACATCCTTTTTTGATGTGCGCATATCCATCGCCTGTTTTTCAATATAGCGGTGCGCCTGCTGCTCGCTCATGCGCAGGTATTCCACAAGGATACACTTTGCACGCGCCACAATGCGCACTTCTTCCATTTTGGTTCTGAGCTTCTGGTTTTCCCGGTCAAAAGCGCTGCCAGCGGTTCTGCGTGGCGATGAGCAGGTGAAGCGCCTGATAAAACAGCGGGCGCGAAAGCGGCTTTTGCACCGTCAATATGCCAAATGGCTCCATTTCGTCGTTCACCTGATCGAAAAGCTCCGCTTTTGCAATGACCATGACACCGGAAACGAATTTTTCTGTGATATACTCTGCCAGCTCGTGCCCGAATTCATCCGGGAGCGGTGTGTTGATAACCACAAGCTCGTAGCTGCGCCGCAAAAGCAGCCGCCGGGCGTCTCCGCCGCTGAGCGCCGTTGTCATGGGCGCAAACTCGCGCGGGGAAAGCAGCTCTGTGATATACGCCGCACCTTTTTGCGTGCCGGACACGATGAGGACGCTGTGCTGAATGATCGCATTCATGCCCTGTGCCCCCTTGTTTTACACATCTGCGGGCCCGTTGCCGAACGTGCGGATATACGTCTTTACGAAATACTCCGGGAACACGTTGCGGACAAAGCTGCTCTTTGCGAAAATTTGCAGCGCTTCTTCGGCAGACTTCGGCAGCTTGCCGCAGGTCTCGCGCGCAAGGTCGGGCTTTGGCAGCTTCGTCTTTTTGAGGTAGCCGTCAAGCCCCGCATAAATGAGCGCAGTGTACGCAAGGTACGGATTCGCAGTGGAATCGGGTGAGCGCACCTCTATTGTGCTGCTGCCTTCCTTTTTATACGCAAAGCACCAGCGGCTCTTCTCCGACCAAGAGATGAACTCCGGCGCACCGAACGCACCGAGGCGTTTATAGGAATCCGCCGTGGGGTTCAAAATGGCGGTAATCTCTGCGGCGTGCTCCAGAATGCCTGCAAGGAAACACTCGGAACAGTCGCCCATCTGCATGCGCGGCGTTAGCGTGATGTGGAAGCCGTTGCCGTCCTTACCCGGAATGGGGTTCGGCGCAAACGACGCCGTAAGGCCGTTTCTCGACGCCATGGTCTTCACAACAGACTTATACGTAACGACATCGTCTGCGGACCGAATGGCAGAGCTGTGCTGAAAATCGATGATGTTCTGCCCCGGGCCGCCGCTGTGGTGCGAGCTTTCCGGTGTGACCCCCATATCCTCGAGTGTCAGGCAGATCTCGCGGCGTACGTCCTCGCCCTTATCCTCCGGCGCGGCATCCATAAAGCCCGCGTTGTCAAAGGGGATAGCCGTTGCATTGCCGTTTTCATCGTTCTTGAAAAGGTAGAATTCATTTCTTGCCCCAAATTCAAATATTATACCATGAAGTTTTGCAATGTCAACCGCTTTTTTCAGGATGCCGCGGCAGTCGATGTCAAAGCCGGTGCCGTCCGAACGGCGAATGTCGCAGAAAAAGCGCACGACGCGCCCGTGTGCGGGCCGCCACGGCAGAAGCGACATGGTGGAGGTATCCGGCACCAAAAAGAGCTCGCTGTCCGCCTCTTTTTCAAAGCCCATGATGCGCGAAGCATCAATGGGAATGCCGCCCTCGAACGCAGAAGCCAAAAGGCTCGGCTGAATGGCAATGATCTTCTGTCTGCCGAAAATATCGCAGAACGCCATTTTGATGAACTTAACGTCGTTATCTGTGATAAACTCTGTGACCTCGGACTCCGTATACTGCATGCCGAACCCTTCCTTTCTTTTTTTAAAGCGCGTTTCAAACATACAAATACGCGTGAAATCCGGTGTTGCCGTCTTTCACGCTGTACCTGTTCTTCTTTTCTGCCGCATTTTGAGATATTCTGCCAAAATACAGCGTATGCTGACCGCTTTTGAATATTATAACACAAGATCGGTGTATTTTGCAATAAGACAGAACGCACAATGTTTATCGCCAAAATACACCGTCGATTTATGCAAGAAAAGAAACCTTAATTTGCAGAGAATTACAGGGGCAAAATCAGTTTGTCACATAGAGCTGCTTATACGGATTCTGTGTGTTCGGGCGCAGCACGTAGTATTCGTCGCGCAGAAGACTTTCGGCATCTGCACCGAACTTTTCCGCGTAGTTTTGAACGAGCGGCGCCGCAATCTGCATGTCTTCTTCGGTCGCCTTATGCGCCACGACCTGCTCCGGCAAATCCTTCGGCAGGTGCGCGGTGCGCAGATAAATGCGCCCGCCGTGCATACCCGTGCCGCAGAAATTGCCGACCGGCTGGCGATCTTCACTGCCGATGCCGAGCACAACAATGATGCCGCCCGCCTGATACTCGCCGAGGAAGCTGCCTGTTCTGCCGCCGATGACGAGCACGGGTACTTTCTCTTTATACTCTTTCATGTGGATACCTGCGCGGTAACCGGCATCGCCCTGCACGTAGATGGCACCGCCGCGCATGGCGTAACCTGCCGCGTCGCCCGTGCTGCCGTGAATGGTGATCTCGCCCGCGTTCATCGTGTCGCCGGTCGCGTCCTGTGCGCTGCAATTTACAATAATATTTGCGCCGTCCAGATACGCGCCGAGCGCGTTGCCCGGCACTTCGTTCAATATAATCGTACCCTCACTTTGCCCTGCGCCGATATAGCGCTGGCCGAGTGCATATGTTTTCTGTTCCATGTTTCTCCCCCTTACTGCTGCTTTGAGAGCAGGTCGCGGCGCGTACGGGCCGTGAATGCCATGAGCTGCGGCTTTTCGCAGATCAGCTTAAAATCGATTGAGCTTAACGGCGTGCGATTACGGATAAGCGCCGTGTAGATACCGGCACGCGCCACGTCGCCAATCAGGATATAGCCCTTTAAAACATCCTCTTTATAGAAAAGGATCTTGTAATTTTCACCGTCACGGCGGACGTAGGTCCCGCCGTCATACGTGCCTGCGGTGATGATGTGCAGCCCCATGAAGCCGATGGCATTCATCGGGATCGCCCGGTCAAAGCTCGCTTTGCCGCCCGCCATGTTGATGCCGGCGGTATTGCCCTGCATATAGGCGTTCGGCAACAGCGCCAGCACGCGGTTGACGCCGGCGGAAATATCGAAGCTCTCCGCGCAGTCGCCTGCGGCGTAGACATCGGGCAGTGTTGTTTTGCCGGTATCATCCGCCGCAATGCCGCGGCGCACCTCGCCGCCTGCATCTTTGACGAGCGAAGTATTCGGGCGCACGCCGACCGCAATGACGAGCACGTCAAAATCGACCGTAAGACCGCTTTTGAGTGTGGCAGTCGTGCCCGCAAACTTTGCGGCGGTATCGCCGAGGTGGAACTCGATGCCCTGCTTTTCAAGAAAATCTTTGACGATAGCGGAGCCGGTCTCATCGAGGATGCTCGGCAGCACGCGGTCGGCAAGGTCGACGACCGTGATGGATTTCACGCGCTCCTTGATGCCCTCTGCGCACTTTAAACCGATGAGGCCCGCGCCGATAATCAAAACACGGCTGTCTTTTGTAAGGACGCTTTCAAGTGCGTGTGCGTCATCGAGCGACATGAACGTGAACTTTTCGGGAACGGTATCAAGCCCTTCCATGGGCGGCACGAACGGCGTGGAGCCTGTTGCGACAAGGAGCTTTTCATAGGGTATCTCTTCCCGCTCTTTAACGTTACGGTTTTCTTTTCCGGGTCGAGCTTTGTGACGGTCTCACCGAGCTTTGCGGTGACATGATTTTCTTCGTAAAAGCTGTCCGGGCGGTATTTCATGCGCTCCTCATCCGTTTTGCCCTGCAATAAATAGGAAATGAGCGGGCGCGCGTAGGTGTGGTGGTTTTCGGAAGCAATCAGCACGATCTCTCCGTCTTTATCTTTACTGCGGATGCCTTCCACACAGCCGATGGCCGCAGTGGAGTTGCCGATGATTACATATTTTGCCATGGTGCTCAGTCCCTTTCCTCAAAGATGATGGCTTTGTTCGGACAGCCCTGCACACAGGCAGGCTTGCCGCCGGCGTTTTCGATGCACAGCTCGCACTTCTGCATGACGCCGGATTCCGAGGGCATCAGCGCGCCGTAGGGACATACCAGCACGCAGGTGTGGCAGCCGACGCACTTATTCTGGTCGATACAGACCACGCCGTCCTTTTTGGAAAGTGCGCCCGCAATGCAGCTTTTCACGCACAGCGGGTCTGTGCAGTGGCGGCAGGAAACCGCAAAGCTGACCTGATTGTCCCCCTCAATGCGGATGCGGGGGTGAATGGTTCTGTCCTTCAGCGCCTTGATCATGCTGGATTTTCCGGAGTTTGCAAAGGCGCAGTAATATTCGCAAAGATGGCAGCCGAGGCACCATTTTTCATCAACATATACTCTTTTCATGGTTACTCCCTTTTCTGCTTATTCGCCCGCGTGCTTGATGCCGAGAATCTGAAGCTCTTTTTCGTTCAGACCCACGCCGCGCAGCATAAGGCGGTTGCCGCGCAGCGCCTCGATGGAGTTGATGCCCATGCCGCCCATCATTTCCTTAATCTCGTGCTCCCACGCGGTGACAAGATTCACAAGGCGCCTATAGCCGATGTCCGGGTTGAGGCGCTTCACAAGGTCGGGGCGCTGGGTTGCGATGCCCCAGTTGCACTTGCCGGTCTGGCAGCTTCTGCACAGATGGCAGCCGAGCGCCAAAAGTGCCGCCGTGCCGATGTAGCACGCATCTGCACCGAGCGCGATGGCCTTGACAACATCGGCGCTGGAGCGAATGGAGCCGCCGACAACGAGCGAAACCTTGTTGCGGATGCCTTCATCGCGCAGGCGCTGATCGACCGCTGCCAAAGCAAGCTCAATCGGGATGCCGACGTTATCGCGGATGCGCGTAGGCGCCGCGCCCGTACCGCCGCGGAAACCGTCGATGGCGATGATGTCTGCGCCGCTGCGTGCAATGCCGGACGCAATGGCTGCAACGTTGTGCACCGCCGCAATCTTGACGATGACGGGCTTTTTGTAGTTTGAGGCTTCTTTTAAGGAGAAAACAAGCTGACGCAGGTCTTCAATGGAGTAAATATCGTGGTGCGGTGCGGGCGAAATAGCGTCCGAGCCCTCCGGGATCATACGCGTGCGGGAAACGTCGCCGACAATTTTTGGCACCCGGCAGATGGCCGCCGATGCCCGGCTTTGCGCCCTGCCCCATTTTGATCTCGATGGCGGCGCCGGCGCTGAGGTAATCCTTATGCACGCCGAAGCGGCCGGAGGCGACCTGCACGATGGTATTTGCGCCGTACTTGTAGAAATCCTGATGCAGGCCGCCCTCGCCGGTGTTGTAGTAGATGCCGAGCGCCTCTGCGGCGCGGGCAAGGCTTTCGTGTGCATTGTAGCTGATGGAGCCGTAGGACATGGCGGAGAACATGATCGGCACGGAAAGCTCAAGCTGCGGGGTGATATTCGTCTTAATCTTACCGTTCTCGTCGCGCTCGATTTTAGACGGCTTCTGACCCAAAAACGTCTTCGTTTCCATCGGCTCACGGAGCGGGTCGATGGACGGGTTCGTGACCTGCGACGCGTTGATGAGGATTTTATCCCAGTAGACCGGCAGGGGCTTCGGGTTGCCCATGGAAGACAGCAGCACGCCGCCGCTGCTCGCCTGACGGTAGACCTCCATGATGGTCTCGCCGGACCAGTTGGCATTTTCCTTAAAGGTGTGGTCGGTCTTGACGATCTTCAAGGCGCGCGTGGGACAGATGGAAACGCAGCGGTGGCAGTTCACACAGCGGCTTTCGTCGGAGATCATCATTTTCAGCTCATCGTCGTAAGCATGTACTTCGTTGGAGCACTGTCGTTCACAGGCACGGCAGGCAATGCAGCGCGCGGGGTTGCGGACGACCTCGTACTGCGGATATAAAAAATCGATAGCCATTTATAGTAACCTCATTTCTCAGAGAACATAAACTCTTACTTTTTGTCCAACGTGAAGATGACAGGCTCGCCGCCTGCGGGCGCCCAGACCTTATCGAGCGTGGGCTGAATGACGCGGATGGCGGATTCTTCACTGGCGATGTAGACCATATCGCCCTTTTCGCCGACGACCATAGAACGCAGCTTTAAGCGGTCGTTGAGTGCCATAAGGCCACCCGTAAAGCCGACCAGAATGGAGAACGGACCGGTGACAAGCAGGCCGGAATACACATTGCGCAAATACGTCAGACGCTCGCGCTCCTCCGGGTCTTTGTTCTGAATGGTCGTCCAGAACGGTGCCGCGATGACGTTTGCGACCTCTTGCAGGGTGAGGCCCTGACGGCGTACAAGATAATCGAAAATATAGGTGATGACCTCGGTATCGGTCAAAAGGTTGCAGTTGTAGCCGTACATCTCAATGCAGCGGCGGTTCGCATCGTAGGACGAGATTTCGCCGTTATGGACAACGGAAAGGTCGAGCAGCGCAAACGGGTGCGCACCGCCCCACCAGCCGGGAGTATTCGTCGGGTAGCGGCCGTGCGCCGTCCAACAGTAGCCGGCGTATTCATCGAGACGATAGAACCGACCGACATCCTCCGGGTAGCCGACGGCCTTAAACACGCCCATGTTTTTGCCGCTGGAGAAAATATATGCGCCATCGATAAAGGTATTGACGCGGTTGACGCAGCGGGCAGTGAACTCGTCTTCATCGAGCTGGCTTTCCGCAAGCTTTGTGTGCAGCGGTGTGACGAAGTACCGCCAGATAAGCGGCTCGTCCGTGATCTGCGGAATCTTGCGGATCGGAATTTTGGAAAGGTTCACGACGTCGAAATGCTCGTTGATGAACTTCTCACATTCCTCTTTTGCTTTTACATTATTATAGAAAACGTGGAACGCATACTGTTCCGCATATTCCGGGTAAGTGCCGTAGCCGGCGAAGCCGCCGCCAAGGCCGTTTGAACGGTCGTGCATGATCTCAATGGAGCGGATGATATCGGAACCGTCCAGCCGCTTTCCGCTGCGGGAAAAAACGGAGGATACGGCGCACCCCGAAGGAATTCGGAAATCGCCCGCTGTGCTTTTGCCTTCTCTAAGCATGAAGACTGCTCCCTTCTGAAAACAAATAAGATATACGTCTTTTTCCCGGCTTTTCCGAAAAAAAGAGAAAGTCTGACCATACATGCTGCGTGCAATGCACGCGCGCCGTTCCCCCGGCGCAATCTAAAAGCCCCACATTCGGCAGCTTTTAGATGCAACATGTATGATCAGACTCCATTGTCTGTCTACCATTATATAGCGGCCCTTCTTATATGTCAAGAAAAATTTCTCGATTTTTGAATTTTTGAGTTGTAGTAATTTCATTTTATGTTCGCTTGACTTTGAAAATTTCATAAAACGAATTCATAAACGCAGGTTTAAATTGTACATCCTGCAAATCTTCAAATTTCCTCAAAAAGGTGTTGACAAATGGCCCGAGACGTTGTAAAATTCATCACATAGCATAGCAAAGGCGCTGTGGTTGGTTTATTGCCATCCCCAGCGCTTTTTTGTTTGAATGAATTACGAACAGCTGTGCAGACGGTTTCGTAAAGCGAAGCCGCAGGACGAAACGCACGGGAAGATATACAAAGATATACAAATTATATCGCAGCGTTCGCCCCTCCTATTATGCGAATCTTATTGAAGGAAAGAGTGGTTTACATGAGCAGCACGACAAAGATCAATGTGCCGGACATTTTCGCCAGCATGGTGTTTAACGACGACGTCATGCGTGAGAGACTGCCGAAGGACGTTTACAAGTCTTTGAGAAAGACCATCGACAACGGCAAGGACCTCGACATCACGGTTGCCAATGCTGTGGCAAATGCCATGAAGGACTGGGCGATTGAAAAAGGTGCAACGCACTACACGCACTGGTTCCAGCCGATGACCGGCATCACCGCCGAGAAGCACGACAGCTTCATTTCTCCGACGGCAGACGGCCGCATCATCATGGAATTCTCCGGCAAAGAGCTCATCAAGGGCGAGCCGGATGCTTCCTCCTTCCCTTCCGGCGGTCTGCGCGCAACGTTTGAAGCCCGCGGCTACACCGCATGGGACCCGACCTCCTACGCATTCATTAAAGATCACTCCCTGTACATTCCTACGGCGTTCTGTTCCTACGGCGGCGAGGTGCTGGATAAGAAAACCCCGCTGCTGCGCTCCATGGAAGCGTTGAGCGCACAGGCCGTTCGTATTCTCCGCCTTTTCGGCGACTCCACAACAAAGCGTGTCATCACGACCGTCGGCCCGGAGCAGGAATATTTCCTTGTCGATAAAAAGCTCTACGATGAGCGCCCGGACCTCATTTACACGGGCCGCACGCTGTTCGGTGCACGCGCGCCGAAGGGCCAGGAGCTTGAAGATCATTACTTCGGCGCAATCAAACCGAGAATTGCCGCGTTCATGCAGGAGCTCGACGAAGAGCTGTGGAAGCTCGGCGTGCTTGCTAAGACAAAGCACAACGAGGTCGCCCCGGCACAGCACGAGTTGGCGCCGATCTTCTCCACCACGAACGTTGCGACCGACCACAACCAGCTGACCATGGAGACAATGAAGAACGTTGCGCTCCGCCACGGTCTTGTCTGCCTGCTGCATGAAAAGCCGTTTGCAGGCGTGAACGGCTCCGGCAAGCACAACAACTGGTCTATTTCCACCGATACCGGAAAGAACCTGTTGGAGCCGGGCAAGCTGCCGCAGGAAAACGCACAGTTCCTCCTCTTCCTCGCTGCTGTCATCAAGGGTGTTGACGAGTATCAGGATCTGCTCCGTATCTCCGTCGCTTCCGCAGGCAACGACCATCGTCTCGGCGCAAACGAAGCGCCGCCGGCCATCATCTCCATCTTCCTCGGCGACGAGCTTACGGCTATTCTGCACGCCATTGAGACCGGCACGGTCTACGGCGGTACGCTCCGCGTCAACATGGAGATTGGCGTAAACGTTCTGCCGTCCTTCACAAAGGATACAACGGACAGAAACAGAACCTCCCCGTTCGCTTTCACCGGCAACAAGTTCGAGTTCAGAAGCCTCGGCTCGCAGCTCAACATCGCCTGCCCGAACATCATGCTGAACACGATCATCGCCGATGAGCTCGAGCAGTTTGCAGACGAGCTTGAGGGCAAGGAAGATTTTAACGGCGCACTCAACGCACTCATCAAGCGCGTGATCAAAGAGCACAAACGCATCATCTTCAACGGCGACGGCTATGCGGACGCCTGGAAGGCGGAAGCTGCAAAACGCGGCCTGACGAACCTGCCGACCACGGTAGACGCACTGCCGCATTACACCGACGAAAAGAACGTGAAGCTCTTTACAAAGCATAAGATCTACACCGAGGTCGAGATGCAGTCCAGACAGGACATCATCCTCGAGACGTACGCGAAGACCATCAACATCGAAGCGCTCACCGCAAGTGATATGGTCAAGCGCGACATTCTCCCCGCTGTTTCCTCTTACGTTGCGGAGCTTGCAAGCGGCGTTGCCACGAAGAAGGCCATCAGCGATGACATTCCGTGCGAAGCGGAGCTTGATATCATCAAGCGTCTTTCCGGCCTGCAGGACTGCGCATATAAGAAGCTTGCTGCGCTCGATAACGCCATCATCGGCGTGAAGGAAGTCGGCGAAGATCCGATTGAGGTTGCGACCTATTATAAGGATTCCGTCATCACCGCCATGACCGAGCTGAGAGCCGTTGTGGACGAGATGGAAACGCTGGTCTCTTCCGATTACTGGCCGTACCCGAGCTACGGCGATCTGATGTTCAGAGTATAAAGGGCTTGAACATACCGTTTCAAACGGACAAGGGATGAAAAATTCAACATAGGCACAAGGGTGTGCACGGGGTTCCGTTTCAGGAACCAAACGTGCGCACCCTTTTCTATTTTCAAACAACACATAGGAGGACGAACATATGACAAGCGAAATCTTCAGCGTCTGGTTTTTGATGGGCGCGGCGCTGGTCTTCTGGATGCAGGCCGGCTTCGCCATGGTAGAAACGGGTTTCACCCGTGCAAAAAATGCCGGCAACATTTTGATGAAGAACCTGATGGACTTCTGCATCGGCACCGGCGTATTCATTCTCATCGGCTTCAGCTTTTTGCTGGGCGAAGACTTACTGGGCTTCATCGGTAAGCCGGGCTTTGATATTTTCACAAACTACGCAAACTTTGACTGGTCGAATTTCGTATTCAACCTTGTGTTCTGTGCCACGACCGCGACCATCGTTTCCGGCGCAATGGCAGAACGCACAAAGTTCCTTTCCTACTGCATTTACTCCGGTGTTATCTCCGCTTTGGTATACCCCATCGAAGCACACTGGATCTGGGGCGGTGGCTGGCTTTCGCAGCTCGGCTTCCATGATTTTGCAGGCTCCTGCGCCATCCACATGGTAGGCGGTCTTTCCGCGCTCATCGGCGCAAAGCTGCTCGGTCCGCGCATCGGCAAGTTCGAAAAGGATGCAAGCGGCAAGATCGTAAAGGTCAATGCTTTCCCGGGCCACAACATTCCGCTCGGCTGCCTTGGCGTGTTCATTCTTTGGTTCGGCTGGTACGGCTTCAACGGTGCTGCGGCAACAAGCGTTGAGCAGCTCGGCTCTATCTTCCTCACCACCACCGTCTCACCTGCCATAGCAACCGTCACCTGCATGATCTTCACATGGGTAAAGTACGGCAAGCCGGATGTTTCCATGTGTCTCAACGCTTCTCTCGCCGGTCTGGTCGCCATCACCGCCGGCTGTGACGTAACGGACTGCCTCGGCGCAGCAATCATCGGCATTGTGGCCGGTCTCCTTTGCCCGTTCGGCGTTTGGCTGCTCGACTATAAGCTCCATGTCGATGACCCGGTCGGCGCGGTTGCCGTCCACTTCTGCAACGGCATTTGGGGCACCATTGCAGTCGGTCTTTTTGCAACGACCGCAGCCCCCGGCAACGATAGCTTCACTGGCCTGTTCTACGGCGGCGGCATTGCACTGCTTGCAAAACAATTGCTTGGTGTGCTTACGGTCTGTGCTTGGACAGCCGTGACGATTACCATTGTGTTCCTGCTCATCCGCGCGACGGTTGGCCTGCGTGTGACGAGGGAAGAAGAGATTATGGGTCTTGACCTGCCCGAGCATGGCCTTGCAAATGCGTATGCAGACTTCGTTCCGGCCATCAACACCTCGCTCGAAAGCGCAGACCTCAGCGTTGCCCCCGCCCCGTTCGGCCCGGCTGCGGTAGACGAAGCAGTGCCGGTCGTTGTGCATCACGCCCCCGTGAAGACTGTAAAAGAGGAAAGCACCGGCGTGAAGATGACGAAGGTCGAGATTGTGTGCAAGCAGGCGGCTTTCGATACCTTGAAGAACGCACTGATGAGCGTCGGTATCACCGGTATGACGGTGACGAACGTACTCGGCTGCGGCATTCAGAAGGGCAAGCCGGAATACTACCGCGGCACGCTCGTAGAAGCAAACCTGCTGCCTAAGGTACAGGTGGAAGTCGTCATCTCTAAGGTGCCTGTCCGCACGGTCATCGAAACGGCGAAGAAAGCGCTTTACACCGGTCACATCGGTGACGGCAAAATCTTCGTTTACGACGTGGAGAATGTCATCAAAGTCCGTACAGGCGAAGAAGGCTACGACGCTCTGCAGGATGTGGAATAATAAATCTTCCCATTTAAATTGAGTACGACGCGTACTACGCTCCTGAAATAAGAAAAGCCGAGACCTGCCGGTTCCCCCGGCGGGTCTTGACTTTTTCTGTCATTTTCTCCTGCAACTTATTTTCGGTTTTGCACAAAATGGGAATTGAACTCTTTTTGGATTTGTGTTATACTGTTATAAGAATTTATCCACCCCGATTGTGAGAGGAGACAGCCGTGAAAATTCAGGAATCCGCAGAAAACTATCTTGAGACCATTTTGATCTTATCCGAGCGCAGCACCTATGTGCGTTCTATTGATATTGCCAACGAGCTCAATTTTACAAAACCCAGTGTCAGCGTAGCCATGAAAAAGCTGCGCGAGAACAATTTGATCACCGTAGACGGCGACGGCTACATTCACCTGACGGAGGACGGCCTTGCCATCGCCAACCGCATGTATGAGCGCCACAAGTTGCTTTCCGATTGGCTCACCTATCTCGGCGTGCCGAAGGACATTGCAACAGAGGACGCCTGCCGCATTGAGCACGTCATCAGCCAGGAGAGCTTTGAAAAGATCCGCGCGCATGTCCGCGAAATGAACGAGCATCTTTAATGAACTTAAACAGCACAAAACCCGTTTCCGAAGCTTTTATCGGAAACGGGTTTTTTACCAGCAACGCCATGCTCTGCAAAATAAAGATCATCAAAAATACGGTCGGGATGCAGCACACGGCGCTCAAAACAACAAGCTGACCGGCAAGCTCGCCATCTGCGCCCGCCTGCTGCGCCATGATGTAGCTTGATACCGCGACCGGCGTTTCCCACGCAAGTGCAAGCGCCAGAAGGCTCGGCCCTCTGCTGCCCGCCAGAACCGCGATCGGCAGAAAAACAAGCGGAATGACGACGAGCTTTATAAACACCGTCACGCCCGCAATACGCGTGTTGCCTTTTAGCTTGCGGAAGCTGAAATCACCGCCGAGCACAATGAGCGCGAGCGGCGTGGCAAGGCGCGAAACATCGCGCAGGCTCGTTTCCAGAAATGCCGGGAAACGCAATTTAATGATGGACGCAAACACACCGAGCAGTGCCGCGATAATGAGCGGGTTTGTCGCGATGGATTTGAGCGTCTTTTTCAGCGAGACCTTACCTCCGCCCGTAAATACCGTCAGCGCAATGACGGCCAAAACGTTGTACATCGGCACGAGTACGGCGCTCAAGATGGAGGCCGCGGCAGCCTCCTCCGCGCCGAACACGTTCGTGACGAGGCTCACGCCGAATATGACGTAGTTGCTGCGAAAAATTCCCTGAATGATGACGCCGCGCTGTTTCGGCTCGCGCACGACACGCGGCACGACGATGCACAGCACTGCAAACAATAACAGCAAACTCCCTACCGCGATTGTGAACGTCATGCCGTCGATGGCCTCGGTGATCTCCGTTTTATAGATGTTATTAAACAGCAGAAACGGCAGGAAAAATTTGAATGTCAGCGTATTCGTCTGCTTTAAAAATTCCGACGAGACGAAGTTTTTGTGCTTTAAAAAGTAGCCGAACGTCAAAAGCAAAAACGTCGGCATGATCGCATTCAGCGCGACCAGAAAACTATCGAACACGCTGCACCCCAGCTTTCACACTTTCATGCACCGCCATAATTTTCTGGAAGCCCGCGATGCCGACGGAAAACGCCGTTGCACCGCCCGCCGCCGTGCCCATGGCGAGCGCCTTTACAAAATCGCCGGAACGCGTGAATTCCGCCAAAAAGCCGCCGACCATGGAATCGCCCGCGCCGGTGGAGTTTATCAGCGTGCCCTTAGCCGCCGGAGCAAAATACACCTCGCCCGTTTCCGTATACAAAAGCGCACCGTCGCCCGCCATGGAAACGAGCACGTTTTTTGCACCGCGTTTTTTCAGCTTCTCCGCAAGCGCTGTCACCTGTTCCTCTGTGTCCGCCGGGGCACGGAACATCTCGGAAAGCTCCTCGCGGTTCGGCTTTACAAGGAACGGTTGAAATTCAAGCGTAGACAATAATAAATCGCCTGCGGCATCCACAATGAGCCGTACGCCTTTTGTTTGCGCAAGCTTTGCAATCTGTGCGTAAATGTCTTTTGGCAGTGACTTCGGCACACTGCCGGAAAGCACCAAGGTATCCTGCGGGGTCAAGGCACCGAGCTTTTCAAAAAAATTTTTGAGCTCGTTTTCTGAAATCTCCGGACCGCTGCCGTTCAGTTCCGTTTCTTCCTCGGCATGCAGCTTTAAATTGATGCGCGTAAAGCCGTTTTCGACTTCGATGAAATCGGTCGTGATGCCTTCTTTTTCAACGCCCTCGCGCAGCGCTTTGCCCGTAAAGCCCGCAATAAACCCAAGTGCAATGCTTTTTGTATTCAACGCGTGCAGCAGCAAAGAGACGTTCACGCCCTTGCCGCCAAACACAATGTTTTCCGTTTTCGTGCGGTTCGTTTTGCCCGTGCGGAACGTGTCCGCCGTGACGACGTAATCCACCGCCGGATTGAATGTGATCGTGTAGATCATAAAAACCCCTCCAACCAAATCAAGTGGTTTCAGCATAGCATGATTTTGCAAAAAAAGCAAGAAAAAGCGTCTGTACCGCCAAAAGACGTATGCAGACGCTCGATTTTATTTTGACTTAGGCTTCTAAGCGCTCAAATTTTTTCGCGCCCCAACGCACCAAAAGCAGGTGCATCAAGACAGACGCAAGCAAAAGGAACGCAGTCGTTACCGCATACGCTGCAATGCCCGGAATATGCAGTGCAGATACCGCGAAAAACACGCCGACGATCACCGCCGCAAAGAAGTACGCGCCGAACATTGTGACGCATACGCTGAGGGACTGCTTGCACGGCTGATTTTCGCTCTGCCAGTCAAAGCGCGGCGCGAGCAGGTTCATCACAAGGCCGAGCGTGCCGACGAACCAGCAGAACAAAACGCAAACGCAAACGGTCAACACCGTGAGTCCGATACCGCACCCGGCGATGAGGCAAAGCGCCAAAACACTGACGGCGACAAGCGGCATTTGCAGGCGGCACACCATAAGGAGCTTGCCCAAAAGCACCGTTTTGCCGCTTATAGGCATCGTGCGCAGCACCCACAGATTTTTGCCCTCCAACGAGACAGACGGCGCGGTCGCGCAGGACGTCGCGATGCAAAACGCCATCACGCCAAAAATGCCGAGCGCAATCCACTCGGGCCGAAAACTCATCAGGCTTATCATCTGCATCAGCTTCCCGCGGAAAATCGCGGCAGCGATGGGCAGAACCGGAATGACCACCAAGCCGAAGCCGAAATTCATCAGGTACGCGGGGCTTGTGAAGAACTTCCGCTGCTCCTTATGCGCAACAGACAGCACCGGCGTGCGCTGCTTTGCGGAAGCTTTGCCCGATTTGTGCTTTGCACCCGCTTTCGCGCCCGATGTACGCACGGAGGAAATGAAAGATGCGGAAAGCCGCCAAAGCGTGAAAAGCGCTATTGCCGCGCTCAATAAAGTCACGAGCAGCGTGTGCAAAAGGCTTCCGCCGCACGCCATGCCAATAGCATAAAGCGGCCAAACGTATTTCATCGCACCCGCGATCTGCGTGCCCTGCATGACGATCCCGGACAAAAACGAGTTGACGTTCGCGTAAAAATACCAGTACACCGCCATGAAAATGACCATGTACAAAAGCGAAACAACCGCCTTGTTGCGCAGGCGGCTGAGGAGCTTGTGCAGCACCCAGCCGAGCGCACAGCAGACAGACTGCGAAATCAGGCTCAGAGCCACAAACGTAAACAGCCACCCGATAATCATCGTCGCCGATGCACCGTAGGAAAACGCGTAAATACCGAACGCGGGCAGCAAAACCGCCAGCGTGTACCCTGCCGTCGTTGTAAACAGCATTGCAATGCGCGTCAAGAGAATGTACTTTGGCGGTATCGGCATGGAAAGCAACAGCTCGTTGTCTTTCGCGTCATACAACTGCGCCTGCGTCATAAAAACGCTGCCCAACATGGAAAACGCCAGCGCCATTGTGCCCGCCATGGCGAAATACAGCCATGTAAGCCCCATTTCGCACAACGGAACAAGCTCTGCGAACACCACAAACATCAAAATTTCCATGCACACCACAAAGAACAGCATCAGAAAAACCAGCCATCCGCCGGAGGTCTTTTTGCCGTTGCCTTTTTTCATGCGCGCCGCAAACTGCTTCCATTGCAGCTTCCAGAGGGATCTTAACATGCAGCCTCCCCCTTTCAGTCCTTGTGGTCTTCCAGCTCTAAGAAGACCTGCTCCAAAGAACCGTCGCCGCGCACACTGTCCATGGTGCCGTGTGCAATGAGCTTGCCGTTTTTAATAATGGCCACATTGTCGCACAGCTTCTCCGCCACCTCCAAAACGTGTGTGGAAAAGAAGATAGCGCCGCCGTTTCGGCAATGCTCCGCCATAATCTTCTTTAATTCGTGCGCCGCAATGGGGTCGAGCCCGACGAACGGCTCGTCCATCAAAATGAGCTTCGGCTCGTGGATAAGCGCGCCGATAACGGCGATTTTCTGCTTCATGCCGTGCGAGCACTCCGAGATGAGGTTCGGCAGCGCGTTTTTAATATCCAGCCGCTCGGCAAGCGCTTCCATGCGCGCCTTGCGGTCCGCTTCCGATACGCCGTACATATCCGCAACAAAATTCAAATACTCGTAGCCCGTCAGGAATTCATAAAGATCAGGATTATCGGGTATGTAGGCCATGATCTTTTTGCAGGCGATGGGGTCTTTTTGAATGTCGATGCCGTTCACCGTAATGGTGCCGCCGTCCGGCCTTAATAAGCCGCAGCAGGCTTTTAGCGTAGTCGTTTTGCCCGCGCCGTTGTGTCCGATGAACGCGCAGATCTCCCCCGCCGCAATGTGCAGCGAAAGGTCGTCTACGGCGATTTTGTCACCGAAGCGCTTTGTGTAGTTTTGAATGTTCAGCATGTGTTTTTCTCCTTTTTCTTCTTTTCACGACTGAAATGCGGCCTTTCCGAATTTCAGCCGCCGAGCCCATTATAGACACACGGCAGAAGAATGTCAATGTTTTCCGGCGCATGGGAATATGTCATAAAGAACATAAAAACAGCGCAACTCCTACGAGCTGCGCCGAAGCGAATCGAATTATTCTTTTCCTGCAGAGAGCGCCGCTTCCTGCTTTCTGCGGCAACCAAACACGAGCTGATCGATAACGACGACGAGCGCGCCGAGCAGCACGATGATGTAATATGTGAAGAATCGCCAGACAAGCACGGCGGTGTACAAAATATCGCCGGATGCAAAATACGATTTAAAGAACATGGAGAAGCCGAGCTCCTGTGCGCCGGATGCACCGGGCAGCGGGATAAAGCACACGGAGGCCTGCAGCATCGTCTGCATACAAAGCAGTTCGCCGTAAGGCAGGTCGAGTGAAAACGCGCGGAACACCACGTACAGCACGCTCATCTGCAAAATGACCTGCGGGATCGACCACAAAATCGCAAGGAGCACATAGCGCATTTTGCTTCTGAATTTCATTGTGTAGGAGGAGAAATCCGCCTCAAAGCCATGCACTTTTTCTATGTAATTCTCGCGCTTTTTGAGAAACGTACATTTCAAGAGCAGCTTTGTCACGCCGCCGCACAGCTTTTTTAAGATCTTCGGGCTGAACAGAAGCGGTATCGCGATAATCCACAGCCCGTTGATGGCGATGCCGAGCAGCACAATGGGAATGAGCTGCGGGTCGTCCCGCTTCAAACTCGGGTACATATAAATCAGCGATGCCACCGTGCACAGCACAAACGCAAGCTGATACGCAAAAAACTTTACAAACAGTACCGCAGTGGAGTTGCCGACCGAGACCTTATCGCGCCGCAGGTAGACGACCTGCGCGGGCTGCCCGCCCGTGGAGCTCGGCGTGATGTAAGAATAATAAATGCCGATGAGCCCAATCTTCACCGTTGTCCAAAAGCCGACGTGCTCGCCCTGCGCGCGCAGCAGCATATGGATGATGCCGCCCTCTGTTACGAGGAACACGCCGGTCATCAGCACAGCGAGCGCCACAAACCCGAGGGAAAGATTTGCGATGACGGAAAACATGCCCGCAAATTCGGTATTGACGAGCCCGAACACGATCATCACGACCACCGTCAGCCCCACGTATATAAGACCCCACGGGATCTTTTTCTTTTCTTTCATGAAAATGTAGTCTCCTTGCAGAAAAATCGTATTTTATAGTATACCATATAGCGTTTCTATTGGCAAGACAAGACTGACAACCGAAAGAAAACGTTAAGGCAGTGCCCTGAATATTCGGCACTGCCTTATTCGTTTATTTTATTTTTCCCCGTGCGCATCCCAGATGATTTTCAGGCCGTCCAGCAGAAGCGTATCGCTGAAAGTGATCTTGCGGCTGCAATGCGGTACGATAAGACCTGCGAGGCCGCCCGTTGCGACCACCTCGCACGGTGCGCCGAGCTCATCTTCAATGCGGTCGCACAGGCCGTCCAGCATACACGCCGTGCCGAACACCATGCCGGACTGGATGCACTCCATCGTGTTGCGGCCAAGCACCTGCGGCGGCGCGGTCAGACTGACGGAAGAAAGCTGCGCTGCGCGGCTCGTCAATGCGTCAAGGGACGTACCGACGCCCGGAATGATCACTACGCCGCACACTTCGCCGTCGGCGTTTAAACCCGTCAGCGTCGTTGCCGTACCCATATCGATGACGATACACGGGCCGTGGTACATGGCTTTTGCCGCCACAGCACCGACAACGAGGTCAGCGCCGAGTGTGTTCGGCACATCGCGCTTCACTTTCAGCTCCGGCACAGACTGCGCGCTGACGATGAACGGTTCCACCTTCCAAACACGGCGCACCGCGCGGGCGAGGTCATCGGTCAGCCGCGGCACAACGGAGCTTAAAACCGCGCCGTTCACCTGCGACGTGTGGATATTGTATAAATGTAAAATGCTGAGCATTGCAGAAGCGTATTCGTCCTCCATGCGCGGCGGATTCGTCGCCATGCGCGTGACGAACAGCAGCTTTTCCCCCTCATAAACGCCCAGTGTGATGTTGGTATTTCCGACGTCCAGTGCCAGCAGCATACCTTTCCCCTCCGAAAACAAATTTCTCTGAGAGCAGTATATCACAAAAACACAAAACGTACAGAAAAAGTTTTACCCAAAAGCCGCACCGAAAGCAGCGTGAGCAGCACGGCGGCAAGGTCGCCGCAAAGCGCCGCCGGAATCGTGTAGCGCAGCGTTTTATACCCCCGGCCCGAAAAATATACCGCGGCCGCGTAAAACGTCGTTTCCGTCGAAGACGATAAAATTGCCGCCAATCGGGATATTACACTGTCCGCACCGTATGCGCTGTAAAGCTCCGTAACATACGACACCGAGCCGCTGCCCGAAAGCGGGCGCAGTAAGATGAGCGGCATAAGCTCCGTGGGGATGTTCAGCACTTCTGTCACGGGCCGCAACAGCGCGGAAAACAGCTCTAAAAAGCCGGACGCGCGCAGCATGGAAATGCCGACAATAAGTCCGAGCAGTGTCGGCAATAATTTTATCGCCGTATGCATGCCCTCCGTTGCGCCTTTTGTGAACAGCTCAAATACCGGCAGTCCTTTTACGTACCCGCACATGACCGTGAGCGCGATCACGCCGCAGACAGCCGCCGCGCCTACGCCCGCCACAATTTTTGAAACACGCGGCACATCAGCACGCAGACGAGCAGGCTGCCGAATGAAACAAGCCAAATATGCGGCATAACATCATACGGGTCTGCGCTGCCGTAGGAAGCCCTTAAGGTGACCGCCGCCGAGGGGATCAACTGAAACGACGCCGTATTCATCACGACGAATAAGATCATCTCTTGCGTCGGCACGTCGCCCGTCTGTAATTTCTGCATTTCGTCCATAGCGCTCAATCCAAACGGTGTGGCGGCGTTGCCCATGCCGAGCATGTTTGCGGCAATATTCATCGATATTTTTTCGCGCACGGTTTCATTTTTTCCGTAATTCGGAAACAGTCGCTTGATGACCGGCGACAGAATTTTGAAAAGCCCGTTTGTAAGCCCCGTCTCCCCCGCAATACGCATGATGCCCGTCCAAAGGCACATCGCGCCGAGCAGCAAAAGCACCGTCTCCACCGCCTGCCTTGCGCCATCCGCCGCAGCAGCGGAAAGTGCCGTCCATCTCCCCGTGCACACCGCACCGACGAACGCCAGCACAATCATCGCCATCCAGATGCCGTTCAGCATCCTACCCTCCCCTTTCATTTTATTTCTCTGCGGAAATTTACAGAGTTTTGATTGATTTTAACACAGATATGGATTATGATAGAGGTATATTCATTTGGAAAGGATGAAATGTATCATGTTCGGTGAAAAAATTCTCGATTACTGGGACGATATAATGAAAGACCTCGGCGATATCATCGCCATTCCCTCAGTCGCACAGCCACAGGACGGCCCGTATCCGTTCGGCAAGGACGCAGCAACCGCTGTGGATAAGGCGATAGAAATTGCGGAACGATACGGCATTAAGACAAAGAACAGCGACTATTATGCAATGCACGCAGAGCTCGGCGAGGGCGAAGAAAACGCCGTTGTTATGGCGCACCTTGACGTTGTGCCGGCCGGCGAAGGCTGGGACAGCGACCCGTACACCATGGTCATCCGCGACGGCAAGGCATTCGGCCGCGGCGTTTCCGATAACAAGGGTCCGGCAATTGTTGCGCTGCACTGCCTGCGCGCGCTGAAGGAAGCAGGCGTCGTCGGCAAACGCAAGCTGCGCGTCGTGCTCGGCTCCGCAGAGGAGATCGGCATGCAGGATATGGGTCACTACTTCTCCAAAGAGCAGATGCCCACCATGGGCTTCACCCCGGACGCCTGCTACGGCGTGTGCCACTGCGAAAAAGGCCTGTTCCGCTTTGCCGTAACCGGCAAGGTCGGCAAGAAGATCGTTTCCTTCAAGGCCGGTACCGTTGTCAACGCCGTGCCGTATAAGGCAGAAGCCGACGTGCTCTGTGATGATGACGAATTTGCAAAGCTTGTCGAAGCTGCAACCGCTGCGGAAGTGAAGTTCGACATCACACGCACCGAAAGCGGCGCACACATCGTCGCAACCGGCAAGGCCGCGCACGCTTCTACCCCGGAGATCGGCATCAACGCCGCCGCACACCTTGCACACCTGCTCGTGAACGTTTTCGGCGCAGACTGCGGTGAATTCCTCACGTTCATGGATGAGAAAGTCGGCCTTGCATATGACGGCTCCAACATCGGCGTTAAGATGTCCGATGAGCCGAGCGGTGCGCTGACCTTCAACCTCGGCCTTGTGAACATCGAAAACGGCGAGGGCCGCTTCGATATCGACATTCGCTACCCGGCAACAAAGTCCGGCGCAGAGATTGACAAGATCCTTGCAAAGTCCGTGGAGGGCACAGGCCTCACCTACACGCTCATTTCCGATGAGCCGCCGCTGTACCTGCCGAAGGACGGCCCGCTCGTCAGCCTGCTTTCCGGCGCTTATGAGGACGTCACCAGCAAAAAGTGCGACGTCTTCTCCATGGGCGGCGGCACGTATGCCCGCCAGATGGGCGGCGCAGGCGTTGCGTTCGGCGCATCGTTCGACGAAGAGGAATCGAACGCGCACCAGGCAAACGAGTGCATCAACGTGGAGCAGTTCAAGCTGCACGCACAAATCTGCCTTGAAGCCATGTACCGCATGTTTACAGCGGACTGATTTTGAATTCAGGAGCGCACCGTTATGGAATATGCATATCATGCCGGAGGACATTTTTAAAAATCCCGAAGTGAAGGTCTACGTGGAGGCGGGCAACAGCTGCCTTGGCGCACTGGGCTTCACGGAGCACGGCCGCCCGCACGCCAAGCGATGCAGCAACTACGCGCGGAACATTCTGGAAGCGCTTGATTACGATACGCGCACCTGCGAGCTTGCCGCCATCGCCGGTTATCTGCACGATATCGGCAACACGGTAAACCGCGTCGACCACGCACACAGCGGCGCCATTATGGCGTTCACGCTTTTAACGCGCATGAACATGCCGCCGGAAGAAATCGCTATCATCTGCTCGGCTATCGGTCACCACGATGAGAAAACCGCTTTCCCGGTAAACGCCGTCTCTGCCGCGCTGATCCTCTCCGATAAAAGCGACGTGCGTCGTTCCCGCGTGCGCAAAAACGCGATTATCGCAACGGATATTCACGACCGCGTGAATTACGCCGTCGTGAACGCCTCGCTGAAAATTGACAAAGAGCAGAAGCTTTGCCTTTTCAACATCACGATTGATACGGACATCTGCCCCGTCATGGAGTATTTCGAGATTTTCCTCGACCGTATGGTGCTGTGCAGAAAAGCCGCCGATCTTTTGGGGCTCACGTTCGAGCTTATCATCAACGACACGCGTCTGCTGTAATCCCCCGCAAAACGCAAAGCATAAAAATCGAAGGAGCTGCGCCCGCTTTCGGGTACGGCTCCTTCTTCATTTTCACTCCATGAGTGTTTTCTTATAAAATTAACTTTTTCGAAACTTACATCGTGCCGAAGATACGGTCGCCTGCGTCGCCGAGGCCCGGCAGAATGTAACCGTGTTCGTTGAGCTTCTCATCAACGGCTGCACAGTAAATATGCACATCCGGGTGCGCTTCGCTCAGTGCCTTGAGGCCCTCCGGCGCTGCAATGATGCACAGGAACTTGATACTGCGCGGGCGGCTGCGCTTTACAATGGTGATTGCGTCCATTGCGGAACCGCCGGTCGCGAGCATCGGGTCAAGCACGATGACATCACGCTCTTCAATGTCGGACGGCAGCTTGTTGTAGTATTCGACCGGCTGCAAGGTATCGTGGTCACGGTAAAGACCGATATGGCCGACCTTTGCGCTCGGAACGAGCTGCAGCATGCCGTCTACCATGCCGAGACCGGCGCGCAGAATCGGCACGAACGCCAGCTTTCTGCCGGCGATGACCTTCGTCGTTGCGGTGCACATCGGGGTCTCCGTCTGCACGTCCATCAGCGGCAGGTCACGGGTAGCTTCGTAGCACATCAGCGTTGCGATCTCGCTGACAAGCTCGCGAAATTCCTTTGTGCCGGTGTTCTTATCGCGCAGGAAAGAGAGCTTGTGCTGAATGAGCGGGTGGTTCATGATAAAAATCTGTTCGTTGTTTTCCATATTGATTTCTCCGATTTCTGCCTTACAGGCGTCCGTTTTCAATATCTGCGATCTGGTCGATATGGCGCTGGTGGCGGCCGCCCTCAAAGTCAAACTTGAGGAACGTGTCCACGATCTCCAGCGCGGTCTTCTCCTCGGTGACAAGGCCGCCGAGACACAGAACGTTTGCGTTGTTGTGGCGACGGGTCATTTCCGCTGCGTGGGTATCGCTGCACAGTGCCGCGCGGATGCCCTTCACTTTGTTTGCGGCCATGGAAATACCAATACCCGTGGAGCAAACAAGTACGCCGTAATCAGCCTTGCCGTCTGCCACACAGTGCGCGACCTTTGCGCCGTACACCGCATAGTCCACGCTCTCCGTGGAATAGCAGCCGAAATCTTCGACTTCGATGCCCTTTGCTTCCAAATGCTTCTTGACGGCTTCTTTCAGAGCGAATCCGCCGTGATCCGAACCAACTGCGATCTTCATGCTTTATTCTCCTTCGTATATGGATTACTTATTTTTTTTCTGTGCGTTTTTGGCTTTCAGTTCGCGCTCCGCCTGCGGCAGACGCAGGTAGATTGGCATCAAAGCGTCCGGCGTGACCGTCTGTCCGTTTTCAACCATCTCCTGCGCCGCCATGGCAACGCCGGAGGCACGCTGAAAAGCGAAGCTGCGGCAGCAAAAGCTCTGCACGGATAGCCGCAAACGTCTTATAGCAAAGCTCCGCGCCATCGCCGACAAGATAAATCTTCTCCGTAAACGTTTTGCATTCTTCCAAAAGCTCCGCAATGGGCAGTGCGCGGTCATCACAAAGACGTGTGAGCTTACCGTCCTCCGCACGGAACAGCGCATTATACACCTGCCCGCAGCGTGCGTCCATCACAGCACAGACGATACCCGTCAGCTGCCGTGCGTTCTCCGCCATAGCGCGCAGCGTGGAAACGCCCGCGCACGGGATGTTCCGCGTCATGGAAAGTCCCTTCACGCAAGAGACGCCGATGCGCACCCCCGTGAACGAACCCGGTCCGGCGGAGACCGCCATGCAGGTCACATCGTCAAGCGTTTTATTCGTGAGCTTCAAAACAGATTCCACCATCGGCATCAGCGTCTGGCTGTGCGTCTGCTTTGTGTTGATATAAAATTCAGAGAGTATTTTTCCGTCCTCCAAAAGCGCGGCCGAGGCCGGCGCCGCAGAGGAATCGAGTGCTAAAATCAGCATATTTGTCGCTTTCACGCGATTTTTTGCCGCGCAAAAGCCGTCCTTTCTATCAGAAACTTATCACAGGTCTATGCCCTCAATGGTAACGATGCGCTCCGTCTCCGTCTCGCCCTTTTCCATGTGGACATAAATCGTGTTTTCCGGCAAAGCGCCGTCAATGTTTTCGCTCCACTCAATGACGAGCACGTTGTCCGTATCGAGGTAATCGAAAAAGCCCGTGGAGTAGAGATCGTCCCAACCGGAAACGCGGTACATGTCAAAGTGCTGCACCGTCAGCCGCGCATCGTATTCGTTCACAAGCGCAAACGTCGGACTGGAGACCACGTCCCCGCCGCCAAGCGCCAGCACAAGTCCGCGCGTAAACGCCGTCTTGCCCATGCCCATCGGTCCCGTGAACGCGATGACCTCGCCGCCCTTGAGCTTTTCCGCCAGCTTCGCCGCGATTTTTTCGGTGTCCTGCACCGAGTGAGAAACAAACCGTTGCATCAGAACAGGCCGTGGATCACGCCGTTACCGTCGACGTCGATCTTTTCGGCAGACGGCACCTTCGGCAGACCGGGCATCGTCATGACATCGCCCGCATATGCAACCACGAAGCCCGCGCCGTTCGAGAGGCGCAAGTCACGGATCGTAATGTTGAAGCCGGTCGGACGGCCGAGCAGCGCCGGGTCGTCAGAAAGCGAATACTGCGTCTTTGCGATGCACACCGGCAGCGCGTCGCCGCCGAGCGCCTTGATGTCCTTCAGGGACTTCATCGCCTGGTTTGTGAACGTCACGTCATCCGCGCCGTAGATTTTCTGCGCGATCGTGCGGATCTTCTCCTCCACCGTGAGATCAAGGTCATAGATCGGCGCAAAGTGGCTTTCAGGATTCTCGTCGATGACCTTGCAGACGGTCTTTGCAAGCTCCACACCGCCTTCGCCGCCCTTTGCGAACACTTCGGAGAGCGCATACTCTACACCGAGGGACTTGCAGCAATCGTCGATGACTTTCAGCTCCGCGTCCGTATCGGTGCCGAAGCGGTTAATGGCAACGACGACCGGCACGTTATATTTGTGCATGTTCTCCACGTGTGCGCGCAGGTTCTCAATGCCCTTTTCGAGCGCCGGAACATTCTCCTTTGCAAGCTCTGCCTTCGGCACGCCGCCATTGTATTTCAGCGCACGAACCGTCGCGACAACGACGATGCAGTTCGGCCTGAGGCCCGCCAAACGGCACTTGATGTCGAGGAACTTCTCCGCACCGAGGTCGGAGCCGAAGCCTGCTTCCGTAATGCAGTAATCGCCGAGCTTCAGCGCCAAGCGCGTTGCGCGCACGGAGTTGCAGCCGTGCGCAATGTTTGCAAACGGACCGCCGTGCATGATGGCCGGTGTGCCTTCAATCGTCTGCACAAGGTTCGGGTTGATGGCATCTTTGAGCAAAGCCGTCATAGCGCCATCCGCCTTGATGTCCTTCGCATAGACCGGCTTGCCGTCATACGTATACGCAATGAGGATTTTGCCAAGGCGCTCTTTCAGGTCTTTCAAATCCTTTGCAAGACACAAAATCGCCATGACCTCGCTTGCGACGGTGATGATAAAGCCGTCCTCGCGCGGGATGCCGTTCACCTTACTGCCAAGGCCGATGACAATGCTGCGCAGCGCGCGGTCGTTCATATCGACGCAGCGCTTGATGAGCACACGGCGCTGATCGATGCCCAGCACATTGCCCTGCTGCATGTGGTTATCGAGCATGGCGCACAGCAGGTTATTTGCCGAAGTGATGGCGTGCATGTCACCCGTAAAGTGCAGGTTGATGTCCTCCATCGGCAATACCTGTGCGTAGCCGCCGCCCGCAGCGCCGCCCTTAATGCCGAACACCGGACCCAGAGACGGTTCACGCAGCGCGATGACGGCCTTTTTGCCGATCTTCGCCATAGCCTGACCGAGGCCAGCCGTTGTGGTGGTCTTGCCCTCGCCCGCCGGCGTCGGGTTGATGGCCGTAACAAGGATCAGCTTGCCGTCCGGCTCGTTTTCAAGTCTTTTGAACAGGTCATCATTCAGCTTTGCTTTAAAGCGTCCGTAGGGCTCCAGCTCTTCGGGACATACATGCAGTTCTTCCGCGATCTCCGCAATCGGTCTTAATTTTGTCTGCTGCGCAATTTCAATATCGGTAAGCATTGCAACCAACCTTTCATTTCCGTTCTTTTCCGTTTTGCCGCACGCCGCAGCATGCGGACATCGTTATACCTTATAGATTATAGCGCAAAAAGGCGTTTCCGTAAAGAGGAACGCGCTTTTTTAACGGAAAAAAATCTGGATATTGCCCCTTCCTTTTCTGTGTGATATACTAAAATAGAAATTTTGTTTTTTATTTCTAACGTCTTACAAAGACTTTTACGCTTTGTTTTACTTTGGCTTCTTCTGATTTTTTGAAAGCAGGTGATCTTACGAAAGACAGCCGCATTTTCCTTGCTGTTTCGTCCTTTTTCCGCCGTACGGACAAGCTTCTTTGGCTTTTGATGCTCACAATATCCACGTTCAGCCTTATTCTTCTGAAAAGCGTTTCCCGCGCGATGAACACGGATTATTTCAAAACGCAGCTCGTCGTGACCGTTGCAGGCCTTCTCGCGGCGCTTGTGCTCTCCTTCATCGATTACGAAAGCATTGCGTCGTTCTGGTATCTCATCGCGGGTTTTTCCGTTTTTATCATGCTCTACACCATGCTTTTCGGCATCAGCGTGCAAGGCAGCGAGGGCGTCAACGCGCGCGCGTGGATCAGCCTTGCGGGCCGCACGTTCCAGACGAGCGAGCTTGTGAAAATCTGCTTTATGCTGACGTATGCAAAGCACATCTCCGTTTTGCGCGTGCAAAATAAAATCAATCACCCTCTGCACGTCGTTCTGCTCGCGCTCCACGCGGCGGTGCCCGTTCTGCTCTGCCATGTTCAGGGTGATGACGGCGCCGCGATCGTTTTTTTCTTCATGTTCCTGTGCATGAGCCTCGGCGGCGGTGTGCAGCTGCGCTATTTCATTTTGCTCGGCGCGCTTGTCGCCGTGTCCGTGCCCGTGCTGTGGAAATTTGTTCTCAGCGAATATCAAATCAAGCGCTTCACATCTGTCTATAATCTGGACGACCCATCTATTCGGCTCAATGAAGGCTACCAGCAGGTGCAGGGACGTATCTCCATCGGCAGCGGCCAGCTGACCGGCAAAGGGCTGTTTAACGGTCCGCGTGTCGAAACAAACCTCGTCACGTTCCAGCACAGTGATTTCATCTTCTCCGTTGCCGGCGAGGAGCTCGGCTTCATCGGCTGCACCGCCATCATCGTATTATTGTTATTGTATCTCCTGCGCGTGCTGTATATCGCGTCAAAGGCAAGGGACGACCTCGGGCGCTGTATGTGCTTCGGCTTTTTCGGGCTCATCGCTTTACAGTCCGTCTCAAATATCGGCATGTGCCTGGCGCTTCTGCCCGTCATGGGCGTCACATTGCCGTTCTTCTCCGCCGGCGGCAGCAGTGCCGTGTGTCTGTACCTCGGCTTCGGCCTGATACAAAGCGTATACATGCATCGCCCCGACGCCAACGTTCCTCACCTGCGCAGTACAAGAACGCTGAAAATGAACTTCCGTAAATTAAACGCCTAAGCTTCCGGTAACCATGGTGAAAAGTCTTTCGTCAAGTTTTCTTCTTCCTGTTTTTTCACGTACAAATATGCGTTTTTCTCCTTACCCACACGCTCCAAAACACCCATGGAATACAGCACATTCGCCGCGCACTGCGCCTGCGTCTGCGCGCGTCGCATCGCTTTTGCAAGCGTTTTCGTCGTAAACGGCTCCGGCAGGTCTTCGGGCAGCAAATTCAAATAATCCCAACGGCTCTCGCAGATCACTTCGCCGAGCAGTGCTTCCGGGATACGCTCTCCACGCGTCGCGCGCAGCTTCTTTTGCTTACCGTAACCGTCGAGATACTTGTAGTCCGTCACCTCCAAAAGCGGGATGCACAGCCGGAAATTCGGGTGCATAACCTGATTTTTGATCTTATACAGCTCCGGGAAAACATCATACGCTGCGCCCTTTTTCGGTGATTTTCGCTTTTCGAAGATCTCGCCCGTTTCGGGGTCCACCCAGCACAGCCCGCGCTTTGGCACCACAGGGTATACCACCGTTACGCGCGCCGCTTCCAAAAACGCGTCGAGTTTGCGGCCCAGCCGGTCAAACCCGCGCGTTTGAATTTCGATGATTCCGTTTTCGCCGACAATATCCGCCACAAAGCCGCCCACCTTCACTTCGCGGCTCTCAAAATCGGGTTCGTAGTAGCTTTTCAGCGCCGCGTGCAAAGCTTTTTCCGAAAGCGTACCGATGCCGCCTGCGCCGCCAACGCGCCCCAGCGCCTCTTTTCGCGCCTGTAAAAAACGTTCCGTGTCGATCACCGTGCTCCCCCCCTCTCTGCCGGTTTATAAAAACAGTATATCGAAAAACATGGTAAAAAGCAACAGAAAAGGGCGGCACAGCCAAAGCCGTACCGCCCTAAGGGAAACATGTGAAGATTTAGAAACGGTTACGCTCTGCGCTCAAACGTGCAGCATTCCGTCTCGCTGACGACCTCCGGCTCTGCGCAACAGCAACCCACACAGACGCAGTCCGCGCTGCACTTGTGGTTATCGTTATACGTGCAGTGCTCGGCGCTGCAATGCACATCAGCTGTGGCGCTCGGTGAAGACGAGCATCCGCAGGAGTTTTCGGAGGAAGACGTGCGCTCTGCATAAGAGCCGCAGCAGGTCTCGCGGCTTTCCAGCGCGGCGGGGCCGTCCACCTGAATTTTGCGCAGCTCGCACAGGTCGTTTGCGTTGTGTCGGCAGGTCGTCACGCTACATTTCAGCTTGTTCATATCGGTCCAGATCCTTTCCTTTTGAATTTCTAAGTTTGTGCCGCACTTTGGCGACTTCTTTAGCCTGCCCGCAAAGTCGGGTTTTATGCAAAAGCCACATTTGCACATTGTATGCACTGTCAAAAATTGATATTTCGCACGGTTGTTTTCCATGCAATTTTTCAACAAAAGCCCCGTAAATGCATATTTTGTACTTGCATTTTGTTAACGCGAACGCTATAATTGTATTAAATTACCAAAACACTACCTAAAGGAGTTACTTTACATGATTCGAGTCACTGTCTGGAACGAATATCTTCACGATGACCCAACCTTTGAGCATTGCAGCGAGGAAGCCATCAAGCAGCATCCGAACGGTCTGCACGAAACCATTGCAGACATCGTCCGCGAACTGGGCGACGAAGTTGAGGTGCGCACTGCACAGATGAAACAGCCGGAAAACGGCCTGACCGACGAAGTGCTGGAAAATACCGACGTTATGATCTGGTGGGGCCACATGGGCCATCAGTTTGTCGCCGACGAGGTCGTTGAAAAAGGTCTACAAGCGCATCATGAACGGCATGGGTCTCATTGTGCTTCATTCCGGCCACTATTCCAAGATTTTCCGCAAATTAAACGGCACCACATGTTCTCTGAAATGGCGTGACGGCACCTACGAGCGTCTTTTCAACGTAAAGCCGACCCACCCCATCGCAGACGGTATTCCGGAGCATTTCGAGCTCGGCATTGAAGAGTGCTACGGCGAATACTTTGATATTGCCACCCCGGACGACGTTATTTTCGAGGGCTGGTATGACATCGGCGAAGTCTTCCGCAGCGGCTGCACCTTCACCCGCGGCTACGGCAAGATCTTCTATTTCCAGCCGGGCCACGAGACGAACGGTTCCTTCTACAATCCGTACGTCCGCCGCATCATCCAGAACGCCGTGCGTTGGTGCTATAATGATAAGAACAGACGCATCACCCTCGGCGCACCGAGCATCGAAGTCACGCTCGAGCAGGCTCGCCTTGAAGGCAACACCGGCGAATACCTCAAGATGTGGGACTAACTCGCTTTTCTAAAGCAGAATAATTTTACCGTTCCGCAGTCCACGGCTCTGTGTTTGCAGCGCCGTGGGCTGCTTTTCTTTTATATCCTGCCCCGAAAACCCGCACAGCGCTTGAAAAAACACGGAAGATATGGTATACTAAACCGATATCGCCCGAGCGGCGACGCGTGTGCGCGATCCGTTTCGTGTATTCGCATATTTTATACGGCAAAAGAGTAAAACTACTGGTATATTGTTCTTTTATTCTTTTGAAAATTCTTTTTGAACACTCAAAAAAGTGTTTGCGCAGTGATTTTCTGCGCGGGAAGGAGCCCTTTATCATGAAAAAAACAGTTTGCGTGATCTTCGGCGGCGCGTCTTCGGAATATGAAGTTTCGCTGATGTCCTCCGCTTCGATCATCCGAAATCTCGATACAGAGAAATTTGACATTCTCACCCTCGGCATCACAAAGGACGGTCGCTGGCTGCTCTATTCGGGTGCTGTGGAAAACATTGAAAACAACACGTGGATGAACAGCGAAACCGCGCGCCCCGCGTTCATCTCTCCCGATAAAGCGACGAACGGCCTTGTCGTTCTGAACGCAGACGGCAGCTATACCGTTTTGAAGGTCGATGTCCTCTTCCCCGTGCTGCACGGCAAAAACGGCGAAGACGGCACCATTCAGGGTCTCTTTAAGCTCAGCGGCATCCCGTATGTCGGCTGCGGCACACTGGCTTCCGCTGTGTGCATGGATAAAGCCGTCACCCACACGCTGCTTTCCGCCGCGAACATCGAGCAGGCGCACTACCTGTGGTTCTACGCCGACCGCTATTTCGCAGACGGCGAGAAGATCCGCAATAAAATCGCCGCACGCCTCAATTTTCCGGTGTTTGTAAAGCCGGCAAATGCAGGCTCCTCCGTCGGTGTCAGCAAGGTGACGGCTCCCGAAAAGCTCGACGCCGCCATCCGCCTTGCCGCCGAAAACGATGCGAAGGTCGTCGTTGAAGAAGGCATCGTCGGGCAGGAGGTCGAGTGCGCCGTGCTCGGAAACCGCGGCAAAAGCGTCGCTTCCCCGGTCGGCGAGATCGGTGCGGGTGCAGAATTCTACGATTATGACGACAAATATAAGAACGGCGTCGCACAGCTCTTCATTCCGGCGCGTCTGCCCGAAGACGTTGCGGAGGAAGTGCGCAAGACGGCTGTTCGTGCCTACAACCTGCTCGGCTGCGACGGCCTTTCCCGCGTGGATTTCTTCGTCACCGAAAAGGAGCACAGGGTCATTTTAAACGAGATCAACACGCTGCCGGGCTTCACGTCCATCAGCATGTACCCGAAGCTCTGGGAAAACGCCGGTACCCCGTACAGCGAGCTGCTTGAAAAGCTCATCGACTGCGCTTTCACGCGTGCAGACTAACGCGAGGCGCAATTTATGGATAACAGACCCATCGGCGTATTTGATTCCGGCCTCGGCGGCCTCACCGCCATGCGGGAGCTGATTCGCACCCTGCCGAACGAGAGTATCCTCTACTTCGGCGATACCGGCCGCGTGCCCTACGGCTCGCGCGGGCGCGAGATCATCCGCAAATACGCAAAGCAAGATATGAATTTTCTCATTCGGCACGACGTAAAAGCCGTGTTGGCCGCCTGTGGTACGGTCAGCTCTGTTGCCCGTGACATCGGCGATGCGCTGCCCGTCCCCTATTTTGATGTGCTGCGCCCCACGGCGCGCGCCGCGGTGGAGCAAACGAAAAACGGCAAGATCGGCATTATCGGCACCGCCGCCACCATCGCTTCCGGCTCCTACCGCAAGGAGATTGAGCGTCTCGCGCCGAAAACCGAAGTGTTCGAGCAGGCGTGCCCCTTATTCGTGCCGCTCGTAGAAAACGCGTTCGTCTCGCCGGATGACCCTATCCCGTGCCTGACGGCCGAGCGCTACTTAACGCCCATCCGTGAAGCCGGCGTAGATACACTCATTCTGGGCTGCACGCATTACCCCATCATCAGCGAAACCATCCGCCGTGTCATGGGCGAAAACGTCACGCTCATCAGTTCCGGTCGCGAAGCCGCCAAAAGCTGCCGCACCGTGCTGGAGGAAAACGGTCTGCTGTGCGACGGCAAAACCGACGGCACACAGCAGTATTTTGTCAGCGATGACACCGAAAGCTTTTATAAAGTCGCCGAGCTCTTCCTCGGGCAAAGCGTTGAAAGCTGCGTGGAATGTATAGATATTGAAAGGTACTGAGTGATTATGCGCGAAGATTACGAAATCACCATCATCGGTCGCCAAACGATTGACGCACAGACCGATGAAATTCAGGTGGATACGCTCGGCGATTACACCGAGCGCGGCGGCGCAAAGTATATCTCCTACACGGAATATGCCGATGAAGCGCCGTATAACGGTCAGCTCAAAGTGCTCAAAATCGAAAATGAGGATACCGTCACCATGCTGACCCCCGGCACGCCCACCCGTCTGGTGCTGGAAAAAGGCAAGCGCCACAAATGCCTTTATGATACCGGCGCAGGCGTGCTCTCCCTCGGCGTATATACACAGACGTTAAAGCATGACCTTTCCGCTGCGGGCGGTGAGCTGTGCATCCGCTATACGCTCGACATCGATACCCAGCTTTCCTCCAGCAACGAAATCTGCGTTCGCCTGCGCAAGCGTGATCTATTCAATAAATAAACCGAAAGGAACATCCCCTATGTCTAAAGCAGTAAGCATTGCAAAAGAACAGGTTTCTGCCGTCATTGAAGCGGCGATGAAAAAAGCGATGGCTGCGGGCATGCTGCCCGAAGCAGAGCTGCCCGCTTTCACTGTAGAACGCCCGGCAGACCGCTCTCACGGTGATTTCGCAACGAACGCCGCCATGGCTTCCGCGCGTGCATTCCGCATGGCGCCCCCGAAAATCGCCGCGGCTATCCTGGAAAATCTCGACCTCAACGGCACCTACTTCGTTAAGGCCGAGACCGCCGGCCCCGGCTTCATGAACTTCTTCCTCGGCTCCGCGTTTTACAGCGATGTGCTGACCGAAGTGCTCACAAAAGACAGCGCATACGGCAGAAGCGACTACGGCAACCACCGCAAGGTCATGGTCGAGTTCGTTTCCGCCAACCCCACGGGTCCCATGCACATGGGCAACGCCCGCGGCGGCGCGCTCGGCGATTGCCTCGCCTCCGTTCTGGATGCCGCAGGCTACGACGTTTGGCGTGAGTTTTACGTCAACGATGCCGGCAATCAGCTCGATAAATTCGGTCTCTCCCTCTCCATTCGCTACCAGCAGCTCTTCGCGGAAAATCCGCCGGAGCTCCCGGAGGACAGCTACCACGGCGAAGACATTCTTGACCTCGCCAAAGAGTACGCCAAAGAGCACGGCGATGAGCTGATGCACGTCACCGAAGAAGAGCGCCGCAAGGCACTCGTCGGCTTCGGCCTGCCGAAGAACATCGCAAAAATGAAGGCCGATATGGAAAAATACCGCGTCCATTACGACCGCTGGTTCCTCGAAAGCGACCTGCACAAGGACGGCGAAGTCATGGCCGTCGTCGATTACCTGCGCGACCGCGGCCTCACTTACGAAAAAGACGGCGCTGTCTGGTACAAGGCAACCGAGTTCGGCGGCGAAAAGGACGAAGTGCTCGTCCGCGCCAACGGCAACCCAACCTACTTTACAGCAGACATCGCCTACCACAGGAATAAGTTCGACCGCGGCTTCGACCTGCTCATCGACATCTGGGGCAGCGACCACCATGGCCACGTTGCCCGCATGAAGGGCGCGATGGACGCCATCGGTCAGAGCGCCGATAAGCTCGACATCATCCTCATGCAGTTCGTCCGTTTGATGCGTGACGGCCAGCCCGTGCGCATGAGCAAGCGTACCGGTAAGGCCATCCAGCTTGGTGACCTGCTCGATGAAGTCCCGGTCGATTCCGCAAGATTCCTCTTTAACATGCGTGAAGCGAACTCTCTGCTCGACTTCGACCTTGACCTCGCCGTGCAGCAGGATTCACAGAACCCCGTGTACTACGTCCAGTACGCCCACGCGCGTATTTGCAGCATCCTGCGCGCACTGGAAGCCGAGGGCGTCACCCCGCGCGACTGCACCGCAGAGGAGCTCGCACTGCTCACCGCGCCGGAGGAGCTTGAGCTCATCCAGCACATCGCGTCTTACACCGATGAGATCATCGGCGCCGCAAAGGACTACGACCCGGTACGCATCACGCGCTATGTTATCGAGCTTGCAACAAAGTTCCACAAGTTCTACAATGCCTGCCGTGTAAAGGGCGAGGAAGAAAGCCTCATGCAGGCGCGTCTCACCCTCTGCCGCGCCACCGCAACGGTCATTCGCAACGTCCTCACCATGTTCAACATCACCGTTCCGACGTCCATGTAATCATAAACAGCAAAGGAGTCGCTCCCATTTCCGAGAGCGACTCCTTTTGTATAAGAAAACCGACGGCACAAGTTCCCTCATGCCGTCGGTTTTTTCTATCCTGTTATGCGCAAATGTGTGGTATTACACGTTATACTCTATAAATTATTCACCTGCGAGCTTCTTGCCAAGCGCAATGCACGCTGCGTCTGCTTCGTCGTCCGGTGCTTCGTTGCAGATGACGCTGTCGCCTGCAAAGACCGCGCCGTCACCAAGGCAGGTCTCTTCCCAGTTGCGCATCCATTCGCCGTCGCCCCAGCCGTAAGAGCCGAACAGACCGATCACCTTGCCGGAAAGCTTTGCTTCGCACTCGGTAAACACCGGCTCAAACTCCGTGTCCTCCAGCTGCTCGGAGCCCATGGACGGGCAGCCGAACGCCACAGCCTCATAGTTATCCATCAAGTCTGCGGAGAACTCTGTGCAGTTATATACATCTGCTTCTGCGCCCGCTGCGCGAACGCCTTCTGCAACCTTTTCCGCCATCATCTGGGTGTTGCCTGTACCACTCCAATAAACAACTGCTGTTTTACGCATTTTTTGTAACCTCTTTTCAAAAATTTCTTTATATGTCAAGCAGCTACGGTAAGCTGCAAAACACTTCTGCCTTCCTGCCACAAACGCTTGTAGATGTCCCGGCACTTCTTATACCGCGCAAATGTGCGCACTGCCTCGCATTCGTTGCAGTACACCTTCCAACATCCGCAGCACTTGCAGTTTTGCCCGGCGTTTTCAATAAACCCAAGCACGTCCTCCACCGGGTAGCCGAGGAAAAGCCCAATCTCATGCGGGAACCCGTCTCCGCTTGCAAGCCGCATGCGCAGCCGCTCTATCGCGCCGTCCACGCTCGTGTCGGTGTAGCCGTAGCGTTCCAAAAGCTCTTTTGCGCCGGGGCGCTCCAGGTCTTTTGCAAGCTGCGTGCGGCGGCACACATAAATGAGCATCGCATTTTCTTCGCGCTTTAAGATCAGCAGCTCCACGCCTTTATCGCGGAATATGCGATTCAAATGCTTTACATCGTCCTCCGGGTCCTGCGCCGCGTGGTAGGAAAATAGACTCGCCGTTTTAAGCGACGCCAGCGTCGGCGCACAATGCTCGATCAAGTATTTCTCAAGCATTGAAAGCACACTCTCCGCGCACAGCCGCACAGCAATCTGCCAGTACACTGTGCAGCGCCGAGGCACTGCTGCTCGGCACATACGCGATCGGAATGTTATTTCTTTTCGCTTCCTTGGAAGCGCTCAGCATCATTTTGTGCGAGACCGTGCTGGTGAAAAGCAAAAGGTAGTCCGGCGTGCCGAGCTTCTTTTTCAAGGAGCCGTTCTCCTTCACATACACCTTTGCTTTGCAGCCATGGTTCTTGCAGATGTCCATGTACTGACATACCATGCGTTCATTGCCGCCAACGATCACTACGCTCATATTCTATCCTTTCCGCCTGCAAAAGCGTTTCACAGGCCGCCCGCAAAACCGGGCTTTGCATTTGATTTAAGTTAGCTTGCGCTAACTCTTTTGCTTTAAATAAAGCGGATTCTCACCGCTATGTGTTATCCTTAAAGTTAGTATAAACTAACTTTCTCATAGTATACTAAACTCGTATACATTTGTCAACCCCTATTTTGATTTTTTATTCGGAAGCTTTCACCCCGCCGTTTTTCACAGAACAAAAGCCGCGTTCCATAACCCGGCTTTATCTTCATTTACTCTGCTTTTACCTATATCCCCAATGCCCGCTCTTCTTGCGCAGCTTCACTTTCCCCGAGACGGCAGCGCCGCAGCCCGCCGCACGCAAGACCGGCACGCAAATTTCCGTAAAAAATAAGCGCAGAGAATTCCTCTGCGCCAAGCTTATTCTTCGTTTTTCAAAAAGGCTTCCTGCACCGATTCCGCGCGGCTTTCGGCCACAAGCACCAACCCGCGGCGTTTATCTCCCGTCAGCACCGCGCTTTCCCCGGCCTTCAGCCCGATAAGCGCCAAGGCCTCTTTCGGAATATGCACACCGCCGTTCTCGTCGATCTGCACCGTCCACATTTTGCGGCCTTTCGGCACCCGTTTTTCCATACGCCGCTCCTTAATAATACGCGGTCAGCGGCACATTGCCGTTTTCCTTGCCCGCGTCCATCTTCACGCTGTCTATCCACTGCACTGCGCGTCCTGCGCCGAGAATCACGCAGTCCTCCGGCTCTTCCGCAATGCGCACGCGCATTTTCGTCTGCTTCGAGATAAGCGTGTCCAACCCACGCAGCTTCGCGCCGCCGCCTGTCAGCACAATGCCCGCGTTGCCGATGTCTGCCGTCAGCTCCGGCGGCGTCTCCTCCAGCACACTCTGAATTTTGTGCACAACCTTCACAACGGATTCCAGCATGGCTTCGCCAATCTCGTCGGAGGTCACTTCCACCTTTGCAGGCAGGCCGTTGCGCTCGTCTCTGCCGCGCAGCTCGTATTTTTCAATGTCCTTCAGCGGGAACGCGCAGCCCACGGCGCACTTTGCCGCCTCTGCCGTCTGCTCGCCGATAATCAGGTCAAACTTTCTGCGCGCGTATTTGATAATATCCTCGTTAAACACCGCGCCGCCCACGGCAATGCTGCCGCTTACGGAAAGGCGATTCATCGAAAGCACGCCGATGTCGCTCACACCCTCGCCGAGCGTGACGACCATGCTGCCGTGCGGACGAGAAATATCCAACCCCGCACCGATCGCCGCCGCCACCGGCGCTTCGATCAAAGCACACCTTACGAATGCCGTTCGCTGCCACAGCGTCCACCACCGCACGGCGCTCCACTTCCGTAATGCCGCTCGGTACCGCCACAACGGCGCGCGGCATGAAAACGCGGCTGTTCGTCACCTTTTTCAGGTAGTGCTGCAGCGTCGCGTCCATCAGCGTCAAATCGGAAATCACACCACCCGTCACGGGCTTGACCACGCGCACGCGATCGCTCGTTCTGCCAAGCATTTTATACGCGCGGCGGCCCACGGCCACCACACGGTTAGAGTCTTCATCTACGGCGATGACGTTCGGTTCATCCACCACAACACCCTTGCCGTCTACATATAATCTGAAATTTGCCGAACCCAAATCGATCGCAATATCCGTACCGGCCATGGTACCATCCTCTCGCGTTATACTGTCCTTTATTTTACATGACTTTTTCCCGTTTTGCAAGGTCTAATCGACCGTCGCGCACGAAACACAGCCCACATAGTCCGCCCCGTTTCGGTACAATACCTTTGCGCATTCCACAGCCGTCGCGCCGGTCGTCACAATATCGTCCAAAAGCAGAATGCGCAGCCGCGCCGCACCCTCTGCGCGGTACGCCCCACGCACATTCGCTTCACGTTCCTTGGCGCTCAAATTGTGCTGCGTGCGGTTGTGCTTCGTCTTCTCCAAAATATCCGTGCGGCACGGAATACCCGTCAGCTTCGATACCTCTTTTGCAAGCAGCACCGATTGATCGTACCCGCGCTGTTTCAGCCTCTCCCGGCTGATGGGCACCGGCACAATACAGTCCCAAACCCGGTTTTTATCGATCGCCGGCAGCATTAACTTTGCAAGCGGTTTCGCAAGTTTCGTCTCGTTTTTGAACTTGAACCGCCACAAGGATGACCGAAACGGCTCCTTGTACCGCTGCGGCGCACGGCATTCCAGTGTGTAATCCCGTCTTCCTGCATGCAACGCGAAAAAACGCACGCGAATATCCGGCTGCAGCTTCGCGCAGTCCGCGCACAACTCGTCCTCGTTCACCGCTCCCGCACGCCCGCACAAAAGGCATCGCTTCGGGTAAAAGAACGTGAGAATCTTCTCTAAAACGCTCATGCTTCCGCTTCCTCATTCTGCTCCGGCCCGTCTTCCTCCGGCTTTTCGAGCAAAAAGTGCTGCAAGCCGGAAAACCGCCGCGTCTTTTTATCGTTCGCCACCATATCGGCGACTACACTGCGCTTGCCAACCAAAATCAGCAGCTTTTTCGCACGTGTAATGCCCGTATACAGCAAATTTCGGTAACTCAGCTGCGGCGCGCCCGGGAACATCGGCATCACCACCGCCGTAAACTCATTTCCCTGGCTCTTATGTACCGTCACGGCGTAGGCGAGCTCCAGTTCTGCCGCCGCGTGCTCAAAATCATACAACACCTCTTTGTCGTCGATTTCCACACGCAGACAACCGGCATCTTTGTCCACATCGATGATGATGCCCATGTCGCCGTTATAGACGCCTTCGCCCACCGTGCCGTCTTCGCGGCTCCACGGCAGGTTGTAGTCATTCTTGATCTGCATCACCTTGTCGCCCACGCGGAAAACCGTGCCGTTCACCGTCACCTGCGGCTTGTTTTTCGCGGGCGGGTTAATCTGCTCGCGCAGCTTACGGTTCAGCTCCACCGTGCCAAGCTCGCCCTTGCGTCCCGGGCATAATACCTGAATGTCCGTCACCGGCGAATACCCGTAGCTTTTCGGCAAGCGCGTCACCACAAGCGACTGCACCGTCTCCGAAACGGAGTGCGCATCCTCGCGCGGCATAAAAAAGAAATCGTTGCTGCGCACGGAAAGCTCCGGCATCTCGCCCTCCACAATCTTGTGCGCGTTCATCACAATGAGACTCTCCATCGACTGACGGAAAATCTCCTTCAGTTGCACTGTTGGGAATACCTTCGACGCAATAAGGTCTCCGATGACATTGCCCGGCCCAACGCTCGGCAGCTGGTCGCTGTCGCCGACCAAGATCAAACGGCAGCCGATGGGCAGCGCGCGCAGAACACTTTCAAACACATACGCGTCCACCATGGAAAGCTCATCGATGACCACTGCGTCACACTCCAGCGGATTGCGCTCGTTTCTCTGGAACACCGGGTCATCGTTGTCGTCCCAGTCCACCTGTAACATGCGGTGAATGGTCTTCGCCTCCACGCCCGTCAGCTCGGACATGCGCTTCGCCGCGCGCCCCGTCGGCGCCGCCAGAAATACCGTCTCGCCTTTTTCCATCAAAATGCGGATAATCGCGTTCAGCGTCGTCGTTTTGCCTGTGCCCGGGCCACCCGTCAAAATCAAAAGACCCTTTTCCAGCGCCGCGCGGATCGCATCCTTCTGCAATTCGGCGTACTCGATGCCTTCTGTGCGCTCGATTTCCGCAATCTCCCGGTCGATGCCCGTAATGGATTCCGGCGGGTAGCGCAGCATCATATGGATGCGGTCGGCGCAGTACACCTCGCTGCGGTGCTGCTTCGGCAAAAACACGAAGTCACGCCCGTTAAAATTCTCGTTCACCGCCTCAAACGTCTGGCACAGCTCAAGTAAAGCCTCCTGCGCACTCTCCGGCGGCACGCCCAAAAGCTTCGCGGCCGCCGCGCACAGTTTATCCGCCGGCAGGCACGTGTGCCCGTTATTCAAATTGTGCCGCAGCACATACAGCACGCCCGCCTTCACGCGCTCCTTGTTGTCGCGGTCATACTCCAGCGACTCCGCCAGCTGATCCGCCACCGCAAACGAAATGCCGATCTTATCGCTGCACAGCCGGTACGGGTCTTCCTGAATGCACGCCACAGAGTCCTGCCCGTACACCTTCCACACCTTCACGGTGTCCTCCGGGCGCACGCCAAAGCTGCCGAGGAATGCCATCAAATCGCGGATACCGTTCACGCGCTGCATCTCCTCGGAGATTTCTTTCGCCTTTTTCAGCGTGATGCCCTTCACGGTTGCAAGCCGCGCCGGATCTTCCTCAATCACCTTAATGGATTCATCGCCGAACGCTTCTATAATTCGCCCCGCCAGCGCGCCGCCGATGCCCTTCACCGCGCCGCTCGAAAGGTATTTCAGCATCGCCGCCGTGTCCGCCGGACGGGAGCGCTCAAACGCCTGTGCGCGGAACTGCTGCCCGAACGTCGCGTGCGATGTCCACGTGCCATACAGGTGCAGCCGCTCCCCCACACTCACATACGGGAACGTCCCCACCACCGTGATGAGCTCTTCGCCGCAATCGACCTCCAACACCGTGTACTGGTTGCTGTCGTTGTGGTAGACGATATTTTCCACGCTGCCTTCCATTTCCAGCAGCCCGTTTTCCTGCGGCATCGGTTGCGCCTCCTTGATTTATCATCAAAACAAATCCTTTGGGGTTTGTTTTATTTCACTTTTCGCGCAAGCGAAAAATTTCACAATACGTAAGTATTATTTCACATTCGGCAAAGCCGAATATTTCACTGAAACATTACTGCCTTCATTACTTAAATTTCTACGCTTCTATTATAGAACATTCTTTCGTGTTTGAAAAGCCCCAATCTCCGCAAACGGGTATTTTTGCACAAGTCTGCGGATAATCGCGTCGATCTCCGGGTCGTTTGTCGGATTCAGGCACACAATACGGCACATGCCGTATAAATCCAGCCACTTCACGCGCTCCAAAACACTGCGCACAATATACTCTGCGTCGTCCGCGCGGCGAATCGTCGCATACACCGTAAACGGCAGCGCATCCTCCAGCATTTTCGAACGTGTCACGCGCAGGCAAACGCTCCGCACAGCAAATAAAAGATACACAGCGTAAACGCGCACACCAAAGCAATCCCGATAGGCTCCATAAAAAACACCTCCGCGCCAGTCTATGACGCGAAGGTGCATTCGGTTCTTATTCTGTTTTGCGCAAATTAAAGCACGGCAGCCTTCAGAGCCTCGACCTTGTCGGTCTTCTCCCACTGCACGCCGAGTTCCTCACGGCCCATGTGGCCGTAAGCGGCGAGCTGACGGTAAATCGGGCGGCGCAGGTCGAGGTTGCGGATGATCGCGTTCGGGCGCAGGTCAAAGACCTTCTGCACAGCCTCGGCAAGCTTGGAATCCTCCACCGTGCCGGTGCCGAACGTATCGACCATAACGGAAACCGGGTGTGCAACGCCGATGGCGTATGCAAGCTGCACCTCGCACTTCTTTGCAAAGCCCGCAGCTACAATGTTCTTTGCAACATAACGTGCCGCGTATGCAGCGGAACGGTCAACCTTCGTCGGGTCCTTGCCGGAGAATGCACCGCCGCCGTGACGACCTACGCCGCCGTACGTATCGACGATGATCTTTCTGCCGGTCAGACCGCTGTCACCTACCGGGCCACCGATGACAAAACGGCCGGTCGGGTTTACATAATACTTCGTGTTCTCATCGATGAGTTCCGCCGGAACGATCGGCTTCACAACATATTCGATCATATCCTTGCGAATCTGCTCCAGAGAGACAGCCTCGCTGTGCTGCGTGGAAATAACGATGGTGTCGATGCGCTTCACCGTGTCGCCGTCGTATTCCGCCGTCACCTGCGTCTTGCCGTCCGGGCGGAGGTAGTCAAGCGTGCCGTCCTTGCGGACTTTTGCCAGCTGCTTTGCAAGCTTATGCGCCAAAGAGATGGTCAGCGGCATCAGCTCCGGGGTCTCATCGCAGGCATAGCCGAACATCATGCCCTGGTCGCCTGCGCCGATGAGGTCGTCCTGGTCAGCGGCGCCGTTTTTCGTCTCAAGGGATTCGTTCACGCCCATTGCAATGTCCGGGGACTGCATGTCGATGGAGGTCAGCACCCCGCAGGTCGCACCGTTGAAGCCCGCATCCGGAGAATCGTAACCGATCTCTTTGATGACTTTACGCGCAATCGCATCGATGTCCACATAGCACTCGGTGGAAATCTCGCCCATCACGTGCACCATACCGGTCGTCGCCGTCACTTCGCAAGCTACATGCGCGGTCGGATCTTTCGCCATGATGTCGTCAAGAATTGCATCGGAAATCTGGTCGCAAACCTTGTCCGGGTGGCCTTCGGTCACGGATTCAGATGTAAAAAGATGTTTGTTGTTCATGTTTTGCTCCTTTACTCTTTTTCACTCGACAGCCCCCACAAGGAATTTTCGGAAAAAAAGAACCGCTCAAAAGATGAGCGGTTCAAAATCCTCATCTTTCGGCATTGCCATGCCGCAGGAATTAGCACCTTGCAAAATGCAGGTTGCCGGACATCAAAGGGCCTGTTCCCTCCGTCACTCTTGATAAGGGCATATTCATTTTGACTGTAAAAAGTATAACACAGTTTTTCGCAAATAGCAAGGGAAAAAACCGCAGAAAATCCCGGTTTTATACCGACAAATTCCGGCATATCATACGACTTTTCCGTTGATGACCGGCTCCAGCTTTTTATATACCAGAATCGTGATAACCGCACTGATGAGCCCCTTGCAGAACGTAAACGGCAAGTTAAAGATCAAAAGCGCCTGCCACAACTCCTGCACGGACGGATTGATTGCCTGATACATGCCCATAATGGCCTCCATCGGCATCACATTCGTGTAGATCGGGTAAATGATGAACAGATTCGAGAAGAATCCCAGCACTGCCATCAAAAGCGCGCCAACAACAGAGCCCACAATCGCGCCGCCGTAATTGCGGTGGTGGCGGTAAATCAGCCCCGCCGGCACCACAAACGCAGAACCGATAATGAAGTTCGAGAGCTCACCCACACCGCCGGTAATGGTCTGCGAAAGCAGCACAAGGTTTTTTTCACAAAGCAAACGGCAACGCCGCTCACCGGGCCAAGCGTAAACGCCGCGATCAGTGCCGGCAGCTCGGAAAAGTCGAGCGAAATAAAGCTCGGCATAAACGGCAGCTGGAAGTGTAAAAACATCAAAACGGTCGCAATCGCCGCCAGTACGCCGGTCATTGCAATTTTACGAATATTCACATTGGAAGTTTTTGCAGTATTTACGGTCATAAATGTCAGAACCTTTCTGTATGAATATCAGGCAGCGCAAGGAAATTCACTCGCGCTTGTATTTTCCCTTTACGGGAAAACACAAATCCGCGCAGCACCGCCTTTAGAATGCCGCATAAGCCATGCGCATTCCCAACTTATACTATGTCAATACAGAAACGGGGGTAAGAATCAAAAAAGCACCCCACGAAAACTCGCGGGGTGCCGAAATCCTTTTGATTCACGTTTCTTCTATCATCCGGACTATACCGTCGGCTCCGGAATCACACCGGATCAGCGCAAAACTGCGGTCGCGGGCTTATGCCAAAGGCATTTACCGCCGGTGAGGAA
>VOFB01002004.1_pt1 | contig 96093 bp, 133 predicted proteins | sample 5384141 | NCBI WGS metagenome assembly VOFB01 (sample SAMN12384721, study PRJNA508395) | human gut metagenome | isolation source: healthy gut A | host: Homo sapiens | reverse complement strand
TTGGCCTCGTACCGGTGCAGCTGGCTGGCACCGCCCTGCCACGGTTCGCCGTACAGCAGGATGTCCCGCCCACCGGGCAGCCTGTCCAGCGCGGCGCGCACCGCGTTGATGCTCTCGGCATCGTACAGGCCCATCAGGTCGAACCGGAAGCCGTCGATATGGTACTCCTTCGCCCAGTAGAGGATGGAGTCGATGAGGTACCGCCGCGCCATGGGGCGCTCGCTGGCAAACTCGTTGCCGCAGCCGCTGCCGTTGGAAAAGCTGCCGTCCGGGTTTTGCCGGAAAAAGTAGTACGGTACGGTATTGTTCAGGGGGTTCTCGGTGCGGTAGGTGTGGTTGTACACCACGTCCATGACCACCCCGATGCCCGCTGCATGGAGGGCGGCAATCATCTCCCTGCACTCCCGGATGCGCACTTCGCCCCGGGCGGGGTCGGTGGAGTAGCTGCCCTCCGGGACATTGAAGTTGGTGGGGTCGTAGCCCCAGTTATACTGCCGCAGCAGGGGTTTTGCCTCGTCCACGCTGCCAAAGTCAAAAATGGGCATCAGCTGGACGTATTTTACCCCCAACCGCTTGAGGTAGTTCAGGCAGGTGGGGTGGATGCCGTCGCCGTGCAGGGTGGTGCCCTGCTGGGTAAAGGCCATATATTTGCCCCGCCACGCCGGGCGCACCCCGCTGGCGGCATCCTGCGAAAAATCGCGCACGTCATACACCGATGATTGGGAAAGCTTGATGAACGGCGTGTTCGGCGCGGGCGGCAAACTGAAGTTCGGCGGCGCGCAGCCGCAGCCGGAAAAGCCGCAGCCCGAAAAACCGGCGGGCAGCGGCCTGCCGGATCTGAACGCGGCGCTGCTGGAGCAGCAAAAGCAGCTGGACGCCTTACTCAAACAGCAGAATGCCCGGCTGAAAGCGCAGGATGCCGGGGTGCAGACGGCGCTGGAGGACAGCCGCCGGATGCTGCGGGACATGGAAGCGGACGGCCTGCTGGCCAAGGGTACGGCAGACACGAAGCCGGAGCAGCTGGGCAGCTTTGAAGGGCTGGCCGCTGAGGTCAAAAAAACCGTGCTGGGGCAGGACGCCTTTGTAGACGGTGTGGTGCGGGCCATGCGCCGGCCCTTTGTGCTGGGCACCGAGGGCGCAGCCGCCCGCAATGTGATCTTACTGTGGGGCGCTCCGGGCACGGGGCGGCACTTTGCACTGGCCGAGACCGCCCGCATCATGGCGGCGCGGGGGCTTTTGCAGAGCGACCGGATGGCGGTGATGGACTTGGCGCTCTACCCCGACCCCGGCGCGGAAAAGCTGTTTTTGCAGGACCTGTACGCCGCCCTGCACGCCCCCGGCGAGATCGTGGTCTTTGAGCACTACGAGAGCTGCCACCCCGGCTTTTTGCGCATCCTCTCCGACCTTGCGGTCAAGGGCAGTGCGCCCCTGTCCAGCCGGTATCTGGTCAACAAGGAGGGCATTCTGGTGGATGCCGGTACCGCGCTGGCGCCCGGCGCGGTGAGCCGCATCGACCCCTGCGGCAAGTATCTGATCTTCTTCTCCCGCAAGGGCCGGGAGGCGCTGGCGGATAAATTCGGCGCGTCCTTTGTGGCGGCGGTAGGGGATGTGTGCCAGACCGCCCCCTTTACCCCGGAAGCATTGGCTGCGCTGGCGGCGCAGCAGCTGAACGCGCTGGCGCAGCGGGTGCACAGCCGTCTGGGGCTGACCCTTACTGCCGGGGCAGAGGTGCGGGACTATGTGGCGGCGCAGTGCTCCAAGGAAAAGGGCGCAGAGGGGCTGGCAGACTGCTGCGAGCGGATCTTCCGCGCCCTGAGCGAGTACTGCTTACAGACCGACACAAAGCTGTCCGGCACGGTGGCGCTGACCGCCGCACCCGAAGGGCTGCAATTTGCACTGAACGGTGCCGCCCCGGCAGACCTGTTCAGCCTGCTTCCGACGGCCTACACCGGCGCGGTGGAGCAGATCCGCGCCGAGCTGGATGCGCTGGTGGGGCTTGCCCCGGTCAAGGAGTATGTGTTCGGTCTGGCAGACAATTTACAGGTGCAGCAGCGCCGCGCAGCGGCGGGCTTCAAGACCGCCAGCCTCTCCATGCACATGATCTTCACCGGCAACCCGGGCACCGGCAAGACCACCATTGCCCGGCTGGTGGCAAAGTACCTCAAGGCCATCGGCGCGCTGAAGGGGCGGGCAGCTGGTGGAGGTGACCCGCGCCGACCTTGTGGGCCGCTACACCGGCCACACCGCCCCGCTGACCAACAGCGTCATCGAGAGCGCACTGGGGGGCGTTTTGTTCATTGACGAGGCGTACAGCCTGTACCGCGGCCAGCAGGACAGCTTTGGGCTGGAAGCCATCGACACCCTTGTAAAGGGCATGGAGGATCACCGCGACGAGCTGGTGGTCATCCTGGCCGGGTACACCAGGGAGATGGAGATGTTCCTGACCGCCAACAGCGGCCTTGCCAGCCGCTTCCCGAACAAGATAGAGTTCCCGGATTACACCGCCGACGAGCTGCTGGACATCACCACCGTGCTGGCAAAGGGGCAAGGGCTACCGTCTGGCCGAGAGCTGCACGTTTCCGCTGCTGGGCTACTACAAGCGCCGTCAGGCGCTGGACAGCCGCACCGCCGGCAACGGACGCCTCGCCCGCAATACGCTGGAAAAGGCCATCTTCAACCAGAGCCGCCGCCTTGTCGCCGAGCCCGCCGCTCCCCTTGACCTCATCCAGCCCAGCGATCTGGAATTTGAGGAATAAGGAAAAATTGATAGGAAAAAGGGTTCCAGAAACGCCCGCAGGCGTTTCTGGAACCCTTTCTGTTTATTCATGCTTTGCTCCGCAAGCCCCTGCAGCATCTCGTGCAGCTGGGCGCGGACGGCGGTGGGGGGGTGACCTCTACCTTGCCGCCAAAGCCGCACACCCAGCCGAAAAACTGCTGGCTGACGCAGATGGGCACGTCAAAGTGGAAGTGCTCCGCGTCCTCCGGGCAGAACACCGGCTCGCGGCCAAAGCGCTCCCGCATGACCGGCTCAAGGTCGGCAGTGCACCGCAGGGTGACCCGGTACTCGGTGCCGCCGAACATATTGAAGTGCTTGCGCAGGTAGGCGGGCAGGTCGAAGGTGCGGAAGAACTCCTTGCCCCGGCGCGGCTCGTCCAGCACCAGCACCCCGGCCATCCGGTCCACCCGGTAGTGGCGCACCGGGGGCGCTTTTTCGTCCTGATAGGCAATGAGGTAATAGCAGCCGTTTTCCCACGCAAGCTGCCACGGGCTTACGGTGCGCACGGCGCTGCTGCCCTTGTAGCGGAACTGCACCAGACACCCCCGGTTGATGGCGGTGTGCAGGGCGTCGATGCTGTACAAAAGAGTCTGGCTGTCGGTCTTGGGACGTCCGTCCACATACACCTGACGCTGCAGCTGGGTGCCCTCGTAGTCGGAGCAGAGGGCTTCCAGCTTGTGGATGATGCGCTTGCTGGTGCGCGCCGAGATGACGCTGCTGGACTGTACCGCGTCCACCAGCAGCTTCAGCTCCGAAAGCTCGAATGCACGGCTTGCCATCCAGTAGCCGCCGCCGCGCCCGCGCCGCAGCTGGATGTCGTAGCCCAGCGCGCACAGGGTGTCGATGTCGCTGTAGATACTCTTGCGCTCGGCCAGAATGCCCTGCTGTTCCAGCAGTTCCACCAGCTGGGGCACGTTCAGCAGGTGGTTTCGTCGGTTTTCTGCTCAAAGATGTGCAGCAATGCCAGGAGCTTGGTCTTTCTGTCCTTCCTGCTTGGGCATGGGGCAATACCTCCGTCACGGTTTTTCCGGCAGCTTTTTGTCGAACGCGGCGCGGCGCTGGGTGGACAGGCGGAACATCTCTTCCAGCTTGTCCCGGTCATCGGCCACGAGGGCGTTGCGCATTTCGCGCAGGGCCGCATCGAACTGGTCGATCTCGCTGATCAGGTTTTCCTTGTTCCACAAAAACAGTTCCGCCCACATTTTATCGTTGATGCGGGCAATGCGGGTCAGGTCGCGGAACGAGTCACCGGTGTACTCACACAGGGAAGTGTTGTCGTTGGCGCACATCAGGCTGACGGCGATGGCGTGGCACAGCTGGCTCACATAGCCGATCATCTTGTCGTGCTCCTGCACCGTCAGGGTGCAGATGTGCTTGAAGCCCAGCACCTCCGCCAGCTCCTTTGCCCACTGGATGGCCTCCGGGGTGTTCTTGTCGGTGGGGGTGATGATGAAGTTGGCCGGGGCAAAGTTCACCTCGGCAGCGTGCTCCACACTGGAGGTCTCACGGCCTGCCATGGGGTGGCTGGCAATGAACTCCACCCCTGCCGGGCACATGGCCTGCACCGGCTCCACAAGGCCGGTCTTGACGCCGGACACATCCGTGAAGATGCAGCCGGGCTTGAGGAGCGGGCCGTAGGCTTTGAACCATTCCAGCAGGGCCGTGGGGGACAGGCCGAAGATGATGTGGTCGGCCTGCTGCACCAGATCTTCAAAATCATGGGTCTTTCCGCTGGCAATGTAGCCGTGGTCAAGGGCATACTGTAAGTGCCCCTCACTGCGGTTGATGCCGTCCACATGGAAACCGGCTTTGGTCAGCTCCAGGGCATACTTGCCGCCCAGCAGACCAAGACCCACCACGAGATAACGTTTTGTTTTGTCAAGCATATTCTACCTCCACACCCAAAGGCCGGATGGCTGCAAAGAAATTCGGCCAGCTCTTCTGGATGGCTTCGGCGTCATCCACAGTCAGGGGCAGCCCGGCGGCTGCGCTCAGCACCGCAAGGCTCATGACCACACGGTGGTCGTTGTGGCCGTGCAAAACGCCCGCCGGGGCGTGCAGACTGTCCGCGCAGCCCTGCACCGTGATGGTGCCGCCCTCGCTTTCCAGCACGCCGCCGCAGGCCCGCAGCTCGGCCTCCATGGCCGCGATGCGGTCGCTCTCCTTCAGGCGCAGCCGCTCGGCGTTGCGGATGACGGTGGTGCCCTCACACAGCAGGCCCAGCACCATGAGCACAGGGCCAAGGTCCGGGCAGTCGGCCAGGTCGATGTCCACCCCGTGCAGGGGTGCCTTTGCAAAAGGTGACGGTGTCCCCCTCACGGGTGAACTGTGCGCCGCACCGGTGCAGGATATCCAGAATGACCGCGTCGCCCTGCAGGGTGTCCGGGGAAAGGCCGGTGACGGTCACCCCGCCGCACACTGCACCCAGCACCGCCGGGAAGGCTGCCTGGCTGTAATCCCCCTCCACGTCATAGTCGCAGGGGCGGTAGTGCTGGCGGCCCGGCAGGGCCAGCGTATTCCCATCCAGCCAGCGGCTGGTCACCCCAAAGGCGGCCTGCACCGCACGGGTCATGTCGATGTAGCTGCGGCTCTCCACCGGCGGGATGAGGTGCAGGGTGCTGTCGCCGTCCAGCAGGGGCAGGGCGAACAGCAGCCCGCTGATGAACTGGCTGGACACGTTGCCCGCCAGCCGGTATTCCCCGGTGTGAGGGCACCTTCCACGGTCAGACCGGCAGAGGTCTGTTCAAACCGTAGATCCTGCTCCCGATACAACGTTTCGTAAACCGACTGGGGCCGCTCCATGAGCCGCCCACGGCCGGTAAAGGTCACTTCCTGCCCGGTGAGGCTGGCAATGGGGATGAGGAACCGCAGGGTGCTGCCGCTCTCGCAGCAGTCCACCGGGGCAGTGAGGGGGCAAACCGGCCCAGCCCTTCCACCACAGCATCTGCGGGGCCGGTGGTCACCCGGGCACACAGCTGGCCTGCGGCGGCCAGCGTGGCGGAGATGTCCTTACTGAATTCCAGATTCGTGATGTGGGAGCTGCCTGTGGCCAGCGCCGCACAGCACGGCCCGGTGGGCCATGCTCTTGCTGGGGGGTGCGGTGATGGTGCCGGAAATTTTACGAGGGGATCGTGTTATTGTTACAAGCATAGATAAACCCTTTAGGCGGCTCGCCCTCTCCGTCATCGCTTATGCGATGCCACCTCTCCCGTAGGGAGAGGCTTTAACAGTACGGCAAAGTTTCCGGTTTTGCCAAGGGCTCCCCCTTGAGGAAAGACTTCCCCCGGCCGGGGGAAGATGTCACCGCAGGTGACAAAGGGGGATCTGTCACCGAAGGTGACTGAGAGGGCGAGGAACTTTCCCTTTTACATCTCCCGGCCGATGGCCCATGCCACCTGGCGGCACTTGGCCATGGCCTGTGCAAAGGCATCCGGGGTCAGGCACTGGGCGCCGTCGCTCCAGGCGTGGCGGGGATCGTTGTGTACCTCCACCTCCAGGCCGTCGGCACCGGCGGCCACGGCGGCGATCATCATGGGCTCCACAAGGTTTGCCTTGCCGGTGGCGTGGCTGGGGTCCACGATGATGGGCAGGTGGGTCTTTTCGTGGATGATGGGCACGGCGGACAGGTCGAGAGTGTTGCGGGTATACTTTTCAAAGGTGCGGATGCCGCGCTCGCACAGGATGACCTGCTCGTTGCCGCCGGCCATGATATACTCGGCGCTCATGATCCACTCCTCGATGGTGTTGGACAGGCCCCGCTTGAGCAGCACGGGCTTGTGCATCTTGCCAACGGCTTTCAGCAGCTGGAAGTTCTGCATGTTGCGGGCACCGATCTGCACCACGTCCACGTACTGCTCAAACTCGGGGATGCGGTCCTCGCTCATCAGCTCGGAAACGATGGGCATTCCGGTGGCCTCGCGGGCCTTGACCATGTCGAGGATGCCCTCGGTTTCCAGGCCCTGGAAGGAGTAGGGGGAGGTGCGCGGCTTGTACGCGCCGCCGCGGAACATGGAAGCGCCGCCGGCGCCTTGACGCTCTGCGCGATGCGCAGGGCCTGCTCCTCGCCCTCAATGCTGCAGGGGCCTGCCATGACGGCGATCTTCTCCTTGCCGCCGATCTTCACGCCGCCGCAGTCGATGACCGAATCGGCGGGGTGGAACAGGCGGTTGGCGCGCTTGTACGGGGCAGACACGCGGGTGACATTGTCGATCCAGGGGTTGGCCAGCACGTCCCGCTCGTCGATCTTGGTGGTGTCGCCCACCAGACCGAACACGTTGTAGTCCTTGCCGGTGATCAGGGTCACGTCCAGACCCTGATGCTCGAACTTGTCAACGATCTTTTCCAGTTCTTCCTTCGGGGTGCCTTTCTTGGTGGAGATGATCATGGTTTATGGTTCCTTTCTGTCATTATACATTATATGGAGATTCGACTTTGAATAATGTTATGGATCTGTTGGCATACAGCATCAAAATGACGGTCTATGTCGTTATTGGCGAAGCGAAGGACCTGTAAACCATATTGCTGCAGAATGTCGCTCCGCTCTGCATCGTAGGCCTTGCCTTGAGAGGTATAATGCTGAGAGCCGTCCAGTTCAATGACCAGCCGGGCCTGGGCACAGTAAAAATCCACAATAAAGGATTCAATGATCCGCTGTTTGTAGAATTTTACCGGATAATTGCGTAGGAAAGAGTACCAAAGTCTCCGTTCCTGGGGCGTTAGGTTCCGCCGTAAGGTCCGGGCTGTTCCCAGCATTTTATAGTTTTTGGTCACAGTATGGTGCTTCATAAACAACATCCTTGCGGTCAGCGGCCTCGCCCTCTCAGGCGCAGATGCGCCAGCTCCCCCAAAGGGGGAGCCTTTGGCAAAACCGGAAAGTTTACCGTACTGCCAAGGCCTCTCACTTTGGGAGAGGTGGCACGGCGCAAGCCGTGACGGAGAGGGCGAGCTGCGTCAACGCTATCACATCACGATATGGGCTTGGGGGTGCCGTCCAGGCGCAGCAGCTGGGCCAGATAGGCACAGGCGTGTAGGTAACCCTGGGGTCCCTGGCCGATGAAGTGTCCCTGACAGCCAAAGGACACCACGTCCGTTTTGCGGAAGGGCTCCCGCTCGTCCGGGGCGGTGAGCAGCACTTCCACGGCAGGCACACCGCACAGGCGCAGGGCGTCCAGAATGGCCACACTGTAGTGGGTATAGGCCGCGGGGTTGATAACGATGCCGTCCACCCGGCCCGCTGCGGCCTGAATTTCGTCCACAAGGTCGCCCTCGTGGTTCGTTTGGCAGCAGTCGGTCTCGATGCCCAGCTGCTCACAGCCTGCCTGCACATAGTCCATGATGGCGTTGTAGTCCAGCTCCCCGGGCACGCCCGGCTCTGACCAGCGCATGAGATTGAGGTTCGGGCCGTTAAGAATCAAAAATTTCATCCAATGCCTCCATGGCGGCACGCAGAGCATCCTCCAGCGTGCCGGTATTGGGCACCACCGCGTCAGCGGCGGCCCGGTACAGCGGGCGGCGCTGGGCCTCCATGGTGCGCAGCGCCTCCATGCTGGAGGAGAGCGGGCGGCTGCCGCCCACGGCCAGTGCTTCCACCGGTCGGTCGATAAACAGCACCACGCCGTTCTGATGCAGGGCCCGCAGGTTTTCGGGCCGCTTCACCACGCCGCCGCCGCAGGACAGCAGCTGGCGGTTCTCCTTGCCGAAGCGGGCGGTCTGCTCGGTCTCTTTTGCACGGAAGCCGTCCTCGCCCTCGGCGGCAAAGATGTCCGGGATGCTGCGCCCGTCGGCCTTGACGATCGCGTCGTCCAGGTCCACGAAGGTGCGGCCCAGCTGCTTTGCCAGCAGTTTGCCCAGCGTGGTCTTGCCGGAAGAAGGCATGCCGATGAGGGCAATGTTCAGCGTGTCCCGGCGCAGGGCCGCTGTGATGCGCAGGATCTCGGCGGGGGCGTCCTCGAATTTGCGGTCCAGGAAATATTCGGCCGCATACACGGCCTGTGCTACCAGCATCTCCAGACCGCCTACGGCCACCGGAACCCCGGCTTCTTCGGCCCGGAGGATGAGTTCCGTTTTGTCGGGATTGTATACCACGTCCACTACGGCTTCCAGCCCGGGCATGGCGGCCACATCCAGATTGCACACCCCCACATTGGGGTACATGCCGGCGGGGGTGGTGTTGATGACGATCTGTGCACCGCTGCGCACGGCTTCCGCATAGCTCAGCTCGCCCTTTTCCGGGTCCGGATGGCGGCTGACGGTCAGCACCTTTGCCGCGCCCTTGTCCCGGGCCACCGCGCTGGTGGTGTTGTGGGTGCCGCCGGTGCCCAGAATGAGCACCGTCCTGCCTGCAAAGTCCACGCCGTGGGCGTCGCACAGGTGGGCAAAGCCGAGGTAATCGGTGTTGTACCCGTACAGCAGGCCGTTCTTGTTCACCACGGTGTTCACGGCCCCGATGGCCTTGGCCCGGGGGTCGATGTAGGAGCAGTATTCCATGACCAGCTTCTTGTAGGGGATGGTCACGTTGATGGCCTTGAACTGCCGCTTTGCCAGAAAGGCCCGGGCCTCTTCCTCGGTGGGCAGGGGGCACAGGTCGTATTTGTAGCCGCAGAGCATCTCGTGGATGATCTTGGAGTAGGAGTGGCCGAGCCTTGCCCCGATAAGTCCGTATTCCATATCAGTCGTCCTCCTTGCGGAAGCTGGTGGGGTGGGTCATCCAGGCTTCGCCGTAGCGGGCCGTGAGCAGGTCGGCCACCGCCAGTGCGGCGGAGCAGGTCTGCACGATGGCGGCCCGGGGCACGATGCAGGGGTCGTGACGGCCCTGAATGGACAGCTCGGCGTTCTTTTTGGCGAGGTAATCCACGGTGTCCTGCTGCTTGTAGATGCTGGGAGTGGGCTTGACCACCGTGCGGAACACCACGGGCATGCCGTTGGCGATGCCGCCGTTGATGCCGGCATTGTGGTTGCTGGCGGTGACCACGGCCCCCTCCGGCGTCATGCGGAAGGCGTCGTTGGCTTCGGAGCCGCGCAGCCCGGCAAAGCCGAAGCCGGTGCCGAACTCGATGCCCTTGACGGCGGGGATGGAGAACACCAGATGTGCGATCTTGCTTTCCACGCTGTCAAAATACGGCTCACCGATCCCGGCGGGCAGGCCGAGGATGGCGGTCTCCAGCAGGCCGCCCACACTGTCGCCGTCAGCCCCGGCGGCGCGGATGGCGGCCTTCATGGGCTCCTCCACGGCGGGGTCCAGCACGGCAAAGCCTTCCGGTTTGTCGGCCAGGGCTTCCACCTGCGCGGCCAGCGCAGCGGCATCGTCCAGCGCGAAGCGGGTGTCGGAGATGCCTGCACAGGCGGCGATATGGGTGGAGATGTCGATACCGGCCCGGCTCAGCGCACCCAGCACGACGGCACCGCCGGCCACGAGGGCAGCGGTGACCCGGCCGGAAAAGTGCCCGCCGCCCCGCGCATCCTGAAACCCGTGGTACTTGGCATAGGCGGTGTAATCGGCGTGGCCGGGGCGCAGCAGGTCGGCGGTCTTGGCGTAATCGCCGCTGCGGGTGTTCTGGTTTTCCACCATCAGCGCAATGGCGGTGCCGGTGGTGCAGCCGTTCACCACGCCGGACAAAAACTGCACGGCGTCTGCCTCGGTGCGGGGAGTGGACAGGCCGTCGCCCCGAGCGCGGCGTTTGTCCATACAGACGGCCACAAAGGCCTCATCCACCGGGACCCCGGCGGCCATGCCGTCCAGCACGGCTCCGACGGCCCATCCGTGGCTTTCGCCGAAAATGGTCAGCGAAAGGTCGCTGCCAAAGGTGTTTTTCATGGTGTCAGTCCTCCATGCCCAGCAGGGGGACGCAGGCCCTCTACGGGATGGTCTCGGCCCGCCAGCAGCCCAGACCCGGCACCTTGATGACCGTGATCTGGCCGCCCTGGGCCTTTTTATCGTGCAGCATCTCGGCCAGCACCTTTTCTTTGTTGTAGGTGGTGCGCACAGGCAGGCCGAGGCGGCGGTACACCGCACGCACCCGCTTCTGCAGGGCCTTGGACTCGATCATGGGCAGCATGCCCAGCGCCACGCACTCGCCGTGGAACAGGCCCACGGTGCGGCGGCCCTTGATGCCCTTGACGGCCTCGATGCCGTGGCCGATGGTGTGGCCGAAGTTCAGTGCCTTGCGCATACCCTGCTCGGTCTCGTCCTGCTCCACGATGCCCTTCTTGAACCGCAGGCTGCGGCAGATGATCTCGCCGATCCGCGCGTCCACATCGCCTTTTTCAAAGATCGCAAACAGCTCGGGGTCGGCCAACAGGCTGGCCTTGACGGCCTCGGCCAGGCCGTTGATGTAGTGGCGGCGGGGCAGGGTGGACAACGTTTCCGGGTCCACGATGACCAGTTTGGGCTGCCAGAAAGCGCCCACGATGTTCTTGGTGTCGCCCAGGTCCACGGCGGTCTTGCCGCCAATGGAGGAATCGATCATGGAGAGGGTGGTGGTGGGGCAGTTGATGAAATCAATGCCCCGCATGTAGATGGAGGCCGCAAAGCCTGCCAGGTCGCCCACGACACCGCCGCCCACGGCGATGACCAGGTCGCCCCCCCATATTGAATTCCAGCATCTGGCGCAGGACAGTCTCCAGAATTTTAAAGCTCTTGCTGGCCTCGCCCTGGGGCACGGTGATGATCTTGGCATCCTTGCACTGGTCGGCCACCCGCTGGGCGTACTGGGAGGGAACGCCGCTGTCGGTGACGATGGCCACCCGGCGGTCCAGCCGGGCGAACTGGTACAGGTTTTCCAGCGCTCCGCTCTTTAAAATGATATCATAGCTGCGCTCGCCCAGGTTCATGGTGAGCTTGGTTCCGATAAATTCGCTCATTTTGTGTACACTCTAACAGCCGCACGGTGCGGCAGGTGCGGTCCAGCTCATGCAGCAGGGCACCGGTCTCGTCGGCTGTGGGATCGCCCACCAGCTCCACGTAAAAATAATACTCAAACGGCACATGGGGCATGGGCCGGCTCTTGATGGACTCCATATTGAAGCCGCTGGCACCGATGATCTGGATCACCTCGGCGAGTTTGCCGGGCTTGTTGTCCACGGTGAACAACAGCGAGAAGCGGTTGCCCGCCGTGGGCTTTTCGCGGCTGATCACGATAAAGCGGGTGGTGTTGTCGCCGTCGGTGTTGATGCGGGGCACCAGCACCTCCAGCCCGTACAGGGCAGCGGTCTCGGCGCTGGCAATGGCGGCCTTGGTCTTGTCGCCGCTTTCGGCCACGAACTTGGCGGCCATGGCGGTGTTGAGCATGGCGGTGGCCGGCAGATGGAACTGCTTTAAGAAGGTCTCGCTCTGGGCGATGGCCTGCTGATGACTGTACACGCTGCGGATCTCGGCAAGCTGGGTGCCGGCAGCACCAGCAGGTTCTGGGAGATGGGCAGGTCGTACACGTCCACCACCCACAGGTCGGGGTGATTGTAGCACAGGTCCAGCACGGCGGAAACATCGCCCGCGTGGCTGTTTTCAAACGGCACCACGCCGTGGGAGGCGTCGCCCGCTCCACGGCGGCGAACACCTCGTCCCAGGTGGGGCAGCTCACGGCCTCGGCGTGGGGGAACAATGCCCGCAGCGCGATGTGCGCAAAGGCCCCCTCCACGCCCTGATAGGCGGCGCGGTTCTGGCCCAGAATGAGGGCTTCGTACTGCTTGGCCACGTCCATCATGTTCTGGACATGGTCTTTATAATAAGGGCGCAGCGCCGGGGCATGGATGCGGGCGGCGGCCTTTTCCAGCACGGCGGCTTCCCGCGCGGCATCAAAGATCGGCAGGCCGTGGGCACGCTTGTACTCGGCCACCTGCAGCACAGCGGCCATGCGCCGCTCGAACAGGGCGGCAAGCTGGGTATCCACTGCGTCGATCTCGGCGCGTGCCTGTTCCAGTGCGTCCATGGGGGTCACATCCTTTATGTCTGGTTTGGGTACGATACCCAGTAAGTATACCATAACCGGGACGAAGAAACAACAAAGGGCCCCTGCTTTCAGAGTGGAGAATATTTCAAATCACACCGGCGTAAAAAGACAAAATAGAAAACAAAACTCCCCCTGTCGGCTTTGAAGGGAGCCGGGCAGAGGGAGCAAAGGTGCTTATCGGTTCTTCCGCAGGTCCTCCCGGCTGCGGGCGGTTTGCCGTAGTACCGCCCGTAGGGGTTGTCGAGGTCGGCGGCGCGGGGCACGGACGGCTGCGGGGGGCTTTGGGGGCCGGGGTGCGGTCGAACCGACAGCCCCGGCGGTCAGGGCCCCAGAGCGCTTCGCCGCCGGACAGCAGGTCGTCAGCGTCCTTGAGTCCAAGCGCCCCGGATGCCGATGTAGTAGTGGCTCAGCAGTTCCTGACTGGAGCCGCTGTCGTTCTGCACGGCGTCGAGGTGTAGTCCCCAGGTCCATCCCAGCCAGCACGGGGCAGTCGGTCCAGCGGTAGACCATGTTCCACCAGTCACTGTCTGCGTCGGACTGCGGCAGGCTGCCGTCCAGATACCGCAGGGTGCCGGTGGTGCTCTGGAACCCGGCCGGGTCGTAGAGGATGAAGATGGAGCTCAGGGCACCCTGAATGTCGGTGGACAGCTTGGTGGTGCCGCCATGTCAAGGTAGGCATCCGAGTCATCGCTGCCGAAGTTCATGGTGTAGACGTTCAGCTTGACCACCACCTTGCCGTCGCCGTTCCGGATCTTCGCCGTAGGCGGCAAGGGCGTCCTGCAGGGCGGTCTGGGTGGCCTCCGGCAGGTAGTGGGGGGCACCACGGCCACATTGTAGTCGGCGTGGGTGGTAAGGAAATACTGCCCGATGAAGCAGTAGCCCACGAAAGGCCGCGGCAATGCCGATGATGATCACCCATTTCAGGTTGTAGTCCCACCAGTTGGCCCAGCGCTCCTTGCGGGTGTACTGGCGCTGTTTGCGGGGGTGGAGGTCTTTGGGGTCGATATCACGTTCATAACGGTAGCTTGCCATGGGACGATGTCCTCCAGAATGTTTATTTCAGTTTGGCCAGAATGGCCTGACGCACTGCTTCCGGCAGCTGCTTCTGCTCGGCCTTGCTCATGCCTGCGGTCCGGATGGGCGGCAGGATGCAGATGTGCACCCGCCCGGGTGGCAGCGGTTGCCATTGCCCTCAAACAGGGCACGTGCACCGGTAAGGGCCACCGGCACCACCGGTGCGCCGGTCTTGACGGCAATGCGGAATGCGCCGTTCTTGAACTCGCCGACACCGCCCTCTTCGCCCTTGTAGCGGGTGCCCTCCGGGAAGAAGATGACGAAACTGCGGCCGCTCTCCACGATGGCGGTGGCGTCGTTCAACGCGCGCACCGAGGCGCGCACGTCGTCACGCTGCACGAACACGCAGCCCAGCAGCTTCATCCAGCGGTTCAGCAGGGGAATTTTTCCCAGCTCTTCCTTGGCCAGGATGCCGTGGGGCTTGTCGAGGCTGGCCAGCAGCAGGGGGATGTCGTAGTAGCTGCGGTGGTTGCCCACGAACACGCAGGGGCCTTCCTTGGGGATGTTCTCCAGCCCTTCCACGGTCAGGGTGACGCCGGTCACCTTCAAGATGCCGCGGCTCCAGCGGGGGATGTGACGGTCAACCAGCTGCTCCACCGTCTCGGTGTCGCCGGCGGCCAGGGCCCGCTCGCCCCGGCGCAGGGTGCCGTAGTGTACGATCATGTAGCCGAACAGATACAGAAACATCGCAATGGTGCGAAAAATACTCATAAATTTCCTCCTTATGGCATGGGATGCCAGAGCCATTGTAACATACTTTTGCGTAAAAAAGGGAGAAAAAATACTTTTTTACAATTGGGTGGCCTGTGCCCTTGCAAAATTGACAAAATGCGGGTATATTTATAGTTGTAAAGCCAGCACAATGGCGCTTTCCGGACAAAACGCCTGCTGCCGGAAAAAGGAAAGAACGAGGTAACCACAGCATTATGGGTCTGTTTCCTTCTGCAAACGATTTCAAGGCGGGCAAGGGCGTTGAAAAGGACGCCCCCGCAAGACCGGCGTCCGCCGCTTCTTTGAGCTGGTAGGACGCGACATGAACAGCATGTTTCTGGCAAACCTGCTCACCTGCCTGGGCTTTGTGCCGGTGATCAGTCTGGTGTATATCGGCTTCTGATGAACAACCTGCCGGTCATGCTGATCAGCGCCGCCGTGGGCGGTCTCCTGGCCGGGCCGGTGCTGGCCGGAATGTACGATACCGTGCCTGCGCGCCCTGCGCGACGAGGCCGGCTACTGGTTGGTACTGTTCCAGATGCTGTTTGCCTATATGTGGCCGCAGATCGCCCTGCTGGACCAGCCCCTGAGCCTGACCGTGAAAAACAGCATCAACTGCATGATCGCGTTCTGCCCCACGCACTGGCGGCGGCCATCGTGCAGATCCTGTTCTGGGGCGTGGTGATCCTGTGCATGCCGCTGGGCCTGCTGCTCATGCTGGTGTTCGGCTTCTGGTTCGTCACCGAGGTGTCCTGTCAGATCGTGTACGGCGACCTGGACCGGGTGTTCCACATCGAGGAGAGCATCCGCAAACTGAAGGATGCCGAGCTGGAAGCCGCCCTCCGCGAGGATTACGCCGACGACGACGACCCCGAGGAATAAGCGATAAAACTGCGGGAAAGGAGACGGCCGTCCCATGGAACAACGGAATAATCTTGGTCCTGCAGGGGACAGAGACCTTTTCCCGCGGGCAGCTGGACAACCTTGCGCTGGAAAACGGCAGCCTTGTGCTGGACAGCGTGGCCGGACGCAGCCTTTTTGCAATACGGCAGCTACACCACTCCGGAATTTGCCATGCCGGCGTTCTGCAACCTGAGTGTGAGCTGGAACGCCCAGCGCCCCCCAACACCATGGTGGAGGTGCGCTGCCGCGTGTATGCAGGCAACGCCTGGACGGGCTGGATGAGCTTTGGCAAGTGGGCCCCGGATTACCCCGGTGCAGCGTCAACGCCAGAGCGAGGACGGCATGGTCTTCTGATGGGGGATACGGTCACGGTGGCAACCCCCGGCGGCGGCACCGGCGTGCAGCTGCAGGTCAACCTTTCCACCAACAACGATAAAGTGACCCCGGCGGTGCGGCTGCTGGCGGTGGCGGTGCGGCCCCTTACCTGGGAAAAGCACCGCGGCCACCCGTTGAACCGGCAGCTCTACCTGCCGGAATACTGCCTGAACACCCACGACCCCAGTTTTGGCCGGGAGATGGATCTGCCGCTGATCATGGCGGCCCTGATGAACCGCTGGGGCGAGGATATCCTGCCCGAAGAGGTGGCCTATATCCATGGAGGACGGCAGCACCAGCTCTACCGGCAACACCGCCTTTGCGGCCGCAGCCGCAGGCTGCTGCGGCTACCCCTGCTGGCAGGCCTGGATGGACCTGAAAGACCTCCGTGCCCAGATCCACGACGGCTGTTCGGTGGCCGTGCAGGTGGAGCGCCGCATCCGCGGCCAGCGCGACCCGGCCCGGGTGTGGATGGGGCTGCGGGGCTTTGGCCATGACGATGCCGTAATGGCGGACTACGTTGTGCTGCTCAACGACCCCACCGCCGACACCGACGGTGCCGTGAACTGTACCATGGCACTGGTGGATTTTATGCGCTACTTTACCGGCCGCGCCATTGCGCTGCGGGCAAAACCCCGCGACCTGGCGGCCAACCGGCCGCTCCGCCTCCGGTGTGAGCTGGACGCCGGGGCAGCAGCCGGGTACCTATTATTTTTCCCAGCGGCGTGGCGAGCCCGGATGCCTGCCGGAAAACTTTTCCGGCTGGATCGCCTGCGCGCCCACGACGGCGTGGCGCACGCCACCACAGCACACCGCAGCTTTTGCGCATGGAGCGCACCGAGGACGGCGGCGTGCGTTTTCTGCCGGAAGTGCTTGCCGCAGGCGGGCGCTTCAGCGTGTATGCCGTGGACCAGACCGGCAGGATGCGGGTAGCGGAGGTACGGCTGCCAAAGCCGCACCCCGCACCGGAACAACCAGTCACCCAAGCGCAGGACAAGCCGGACACCGCTCCGGCTGCACCCGGAGCTTTCGGGCAATAAATCGACATGGGAGGAACACATTATGGCAAAGACGATCATTACTTTGGGACGTGAGTACTGCACGGGCGGCCGCTACATCGCAGAAGATGTGGCAAATGCACTGGGCATCAAGCTTTACGACAAAGAGCTGATCACCATGGCAGCCAAGCATTCCGGCCTTTCCGAAGAGGCTGTGGCTGCCAGTGAAAAGCGCCATACCCACAGCCTGCTGTACAGCCTCTACACCATGGGCAATGATCTGCCTCTGGGCGATCAGGTCTTCATCCTTCAGAGCCGGATCATCAAGCAGCTGGCCGAGGAGGGCCCCTGCGTGATCCTGGGCTGCTGCGGCGACTATGTGTTGCGGGAACGCCCGGAACGTGCTGCGCGTGTTCGTGTACGCCCCAAGGAGTGGCGGCTGGAATACGCAAAGATCAATCCCTGGTCAAGGCCAAGGACGAAAAGGGCATCAAGGACGAGGTGGAAAAGACCGACCGCAACCGTTCGGCCTACTACAACTACTACACCCAGAACCGCTGGGGCGATGCCCACAACTATGATCTGGCCATCAACGCCGCTCTGGGCCGCGAGACCTGCGTCAAGATGATCCTGGACGCAGCCGCCGCCAAGGAAAAGACCCTGGGCTGAGACGCAGCTCTGGCTTTGCGACATAAACAACGATAAAACGTGGGTAGGGTGCTTCGGTGCCCTGCCCATGTTTCCGGCAAGGGAAGTTTTGCTGCAGAACGGCAGTCTTGCCATAGCGACCCTAATTTCAAGTGTTCAAAAGGAGAAAACGTGGAAAACAATCGACCCCAAACTTCCCCGTGATGGAACGGGAAAACATTATGGGTACCATGGAGATCAACCCCCTGCTGGTCAAGCTCAGTGTGCCCATGATGATCTCTATGCTGGTGCAGGCGCTGTACAACGTGGTAGACTCGGTGTTCGTGTCCTGGGTCAGTGAGGAGGCCCTCACGGCCGTATCCTTGGCCTTTTCCCTGCAGAATATGATGATCGCCGTAGGCTAGGTACCGGCGTAGGCGTCAATGCCATGCTGAGCAAGAGCCTGGGCGAAAAGAACCAGAAACGGGCCAACGCCACAGCAGAAAACGGCATCTTTTTGTCGGCGTGCAGCTTTTTGGTGTTCCTGGTCATCGGCCTTACCTGCATCAAGCCTTACTTCTACGCCCAGACCAGTGACGACGCCATTGCCCTCCAGGGCATCCGGTATCTGTCGGTATGCTGCATCTTCAGCCTGGGCCTGTTTACCCAGACCATGGGCGAAAAGCTGCTGGCCGCTACCGGCCGCACCTACCTGAGCATGATCAGTCAGCTGGTGGGTGCCGTGGTAAACATCATCCTGGACCCCATCTTTATCTTCGGCTATTGCGGCGAGGCCCTCAGCGGCACCACCGGTGCAGCGGTGGCCACCGTCATCGGCCAGTTCTGCGGTGCCGGCATGACCCTGTACTTCAACACCCGGAAAAACCCGGATATCCAGCTGGATTTCAAGGGCTTCCGGCCCAGTGCCAAGGCCATCGGCCGCATCTATACCGTGGGCCTGCCCAGCATCGCCATGCAGTGCGTAGGCAGCCTGATGACCTTTGGCATGAACCTGATCCTGATGGCCTTCTCCTCTACGGCGGTGGCGGTGTTCGGGGTGTACTTCAAGCTCCAGAGCTTTGTGTTCATGCCCATTTTTGGCCTGAACAACGGCATGGTCCCCATTATCAGCTACAACTACGGTGCCCGGCGTCCGGAGCGGGTCAAAAACCATCCGGCTGGCGGTGTGCTATGCAGAGGGGATCATGGTGCTGGGCTTCTGCATTTTTGAGTTCTTCCCCGGCCAGGTGCTGGGGCTGTTCTCTGCCAGCCAGGCCATGCTGACCATCGGCATCCCGGCCATGCGGATCATCTGCCTGCACTTTTTGCTGGCAGGCACCAGCATCGTGCTGAGCTCCGTGTTCCAGGCCCTGGGCAACGGCCTGTTCAGCCTCATCGTGTCGGTGTGCCGTCAGCTGTTTGTGCTGCTGCCGGCAGCCTGGCTGCTGGCCCGGACCGGCAACGTCAACAATGTCTGGTGGGCCTTTCTCATTGCTGAGATCGTCAGCGTTCTCATGAGCCTGGCCTTTTATGCCCATATCAACAAGACCATCATCGTGCCCCTGTGCGGCCCTGTTGAGCCCTGACCGTGCTGTCGGCGCAAAGGAAAGGAACGTGATCTCTATGGTAAAAAAGCTGAAGTGGAACCTGGTGCTCATGAGCGTGCTGTACCTGGGGCTGGGCATTTTTCTGGTGCTGAAGCCCGGCACGGCCCTGAACATCGTCTGCTACGCCCTGGGAGGGGTGGTGCTGGCCTGCGCCGCCGTGCAGCTGATCCGCTACTTTGTGGTGGAGCGTGGGGTGTTCCAGAGCCAGCTGACCCTGATCTCCGGCATCGTCTGCCTGGCGCTTGGAGCTTTCCTGCTGCTGCGCAGCGACATCGTGGTGAGCATCCTGCCCGTGGTGTTCGGCCTGTTCGTCATCTTTGACGCCATTGCCCGGGTACAGAACGCACTGGACCTGCGCCGCTGCGGCTATGGCAGCTGGAAAGGCTTCCTCCTGCTGGCGCTGCTGAGCGTGGTGCTGGGCGTTGTGATGATCGTGGACCCCTTTGGGGCCATGGAAACGCTGGTGATGGCCATCGGCATCATTCTGATCGTGGAAGGTGCCATCAACCTGCTCAGTGCCCTGTATACGGTGCTGGCCCTGCGCCGTTTTGCCAAGCTCACCCCCGAGACCCAGTCCATGCTGGAGGATCTGACCGGGGAGGATCTGAACGGCGACGGCGTCGTGGCCCCCGACGTGACCCGCACCGATGCAGAGGCCACCGCCGTGGAGTTGGACCATGTGGACGAAAGTGCCACCGTAGAACAGGAAGAGCGGAAGTAAATTCCGTCGAAATAGAAAGGGAAAAGAAAATCATGGAAAAGTACGATCTGATCATCGTGGGTGCCGGCCCGGCCGGCATCTTTACCGCTGTGGAGCTGCTGCGCCACGGCAGCAAAAAGCACATCCTGCTGGTGGAAAAAGGCAAGCCCGTGGAAAAGCGCCACTGCCCCAAGGCAGAGGTGGGCCACTGCGTCAACTGCCGCCCCACCTGCGCCATCACCACCGGCTTCTCCGGTGCCGGCGCATTCTCGGACGGCAAACTGAGCCTCTCCTATGAGGTCGGCGGCGACCTGCCCAGCCTCATCGGCGAGGAGTTCGCCCAGGAGCTGATCGATTATACCGATAAGATCTATCTGGAGTTTGGCGCGGACCCCCATGTGGAGGGGATCTACACCGGCGAGGATATCAAGGAGATCCGCAAGAACGCCATCCATGCCGGCCTCAAGCTGGTGGACTGCCCCATCCGCCACATGGGCACCGAGAAAGCCCAGCAGCTCTACCTGGCCATCCAGAACCATCTGGCCGACAACGGCGTGGAAATGCTCTTCTACACCGAGTGCGAGAACATCATTCTGGAAGAGGATGGCTGCAAGGGTGTGCTGCTGAAGGATGGCGATGACCTGCTGCCCGTGTATGCGGACGAGGTGGTCATCGGCACCGGCCGCCGCGGCGCAGACTGGCTTGAGAAAATTTGTGCAGAGCACCATATCGCCCACAAGCCTGGCACCGTGGATATCGGTGTCCGCGTCGAGTGCCGCAACGAAGTCATGGAGAAAGTGAACAAGGTGCTGTATGAGTCCAAGCTCATCGGCTACCCGAAGCCCTGGAAGAACAAGGTCCGCACCTTCTGCCAGAATCCCGGCGGCTTTGTGGCACAGGAGAACTATGATAACGACCTGGCTGTCGTCAACGGCCACAGCTTCAAGGAAAAGAAGAGCCCGAACACCAACCTGGCCATTCTGGTGTCTCACAACTTCACCGAACCCTTCAACCAGCCCATCGCCTATGCTCAGAAGGTGGGCGAGCTGACCAATATGCTGGGCGCAGGCCATATCATGGTGCAGCGCTACGGTGACATCCTGGACGGCAAGCGCACCTGGGCGAAAGAGCTGGCACAGTCCAACGTCAAGCCCACCCTGAAAGACGCCGTGGCCGGCGATATCACCGCCGCCATGCCCTACCGCGCCATGACCAACATCATCGAGTTCATCAAGATGCTGGACATGGTCGTCCCCGGCTTTGCCAGCTCTGAGACGCTGCTGTACTCCCCGGAGCTGAAGTTCTACAGCAATCGGGTCAAGATGGACTCGAACCTCGACACCAACATCAAGGGCCTGCACTGCCTCGGCGACTCTTCCGGCTGGACCCGCGGCCTGATGATGGCCTCCGTCATGGGCGTGCTCATGGGCCGGAAGCTGGCCGAAAAAGAGGGCTGCTGAGCGGTATTCCGGAACATATAACAGAAAGCTCCTCGCCGGGTTCCCGGCGGGAGCTTTCTTGTTCCCTTCGGAACAGGAGGAATATGGTGAATGAAGTGGGGGATTTTGAGCTTACAGTGCTTTCAGTTCGGCGGCGATGGTCAGGCACAGCTCTTCGGACTGGACGATGGTGCCCAGCATATCCAAAAAGCCGTGGTCACAGCCGCAGTACCGGATGGAGCGTACCGGTACACCAAGGCTTGCCAGCCGCTTGGCGGCGTAGTCGCTGCCGACACGCAGGTAGTCGTACTCAGCGGCCACAATGACCGTTTCCGGGAACTTCTTCAGCTGCTCATCGGTGGCAAAGACGGCCGACACCAGCGGGTCGTGTGAAGTGGTATGGCCCTGCAGATACAGGCTGTTGCTGCTGTCAGGATCCTTATCCACGCCGCTCTTGATGCGGTCGATGCGGCTGTAGGCCAGTTTCTTGTCCTCGTCAGCTACCTCGTAAGCATCGTAACTCCAGGTGTAGGCGGTCTGCTCATGGTAATCGGAACCGTCCCACGAAGGATAGATGCCCATGATCTTGCGGATGATGCCCTTTTCGTCCTGCAGCACGCAGGCGTTAGTCAGGCTGCCGCCGGCGCTGTCACCGGCGACCATCAGCTTGGCAGGGTCGGCACCCAGTTCAGCGGCGTGTGCGTGCACCCACTGTACGGCGCCCCATGCATCTTCCACCGGAGCGGGAAGGGGTTCTCGGGGGCCAGACGGTACTCCGGGAACACCACCACGGCACCGGACTGCTCGGCAATGTACTGCATCTGCTTGCCGAACAGGTGAATGTCACCGGCCGTGAATCCACCGCCGTGCAGATACACCAGCACCGGTGCGTTGGGCTGGATGTTGGCAGTACGGTAGATGTAGATATCAATCTTGTGCCCGCCGATGGGGATCAGCTGTTCGGTGCAGTCCACAGGCGTTTCGATCAGGTCATAGGTCACCTTGTCCGGGCGGTAGCGCTCGCTGGAAAGGGTCCAGCCTGCCTTGGCGCGGTTGGCAAACATGGTGCCCTTTTTGATGATGATCTCCCCGCAGGCGGGGATCCAGATGGGCAGGCTCCGCATCCGGCACCGGTTTGAACAGTACGGGGATCCCGTCCACCTCTTTGGTGAACTGGTTCGCATGGATCTTGGCGACAAGGGCCTTATCGTATAAACGCATGAAACATCGTCCTTTCTGAAAAGCGGGAAGCAGTAAACTTATTCCGCGGCATCCTGTGCGGCAACGGCAGTTTCCTCGTAGCAGGAATCATCGAAGCCGATCAGGTTGACGGTGATGAAGCTCATGATGAGCATAAAGCCGACCAGCAGCAGAGCATTGCGGAAGTTTGCATAGTCCAGGTTGGGTCCGAGGTACAGCAGGATGTTGGTCAGGGAGTAGCCGCCGAAAGCGTAGCACTTCAGGTGCAGCAGACCGGCCAGCACAGCGGTGGACAGAGCAGTGATCAGGTATGCGTAGTAGGGGCGGACCATCTTGTAGCAGATGCCGTAGAGGGTAGGCTCGGAGATACCGCCCAGCAGAGAGGACAGGCAGCAGGAGAATGCGGTCTGGCGCAGCAGGGACTTCTTGGTGCGCAGCATCACAGCCAGAGAGATGAAGCCCGGGGTGATGGTGCAGCAGAAGAACCAGATGTTGATCAGGTCATCGTAACCAACAGCGGCGAGGCTGGCGGTCGCAATGGGGATCAGGGCCAGATGGAAGCCCGGAGCGATCAGGCCGATGGTGGTGCTCAGCAGCACGATGACCGGCACGCCAGCCCACGGAGCCACGGAGCGAACAGCCTCAACAAAGGCGTAGATGTAGTTGGTCAGCAGGCCGCCCAGAGGGCCGGTGACGGTCAGGGTGATGATCGACATGAGCAGCAGCAGGGCAAAGGGTTTGACGAAGTGCCGTGCAGCTTCCGGGATGACCTTCTTGAGCCATTTATCCAGCAGGGACATGACGAACACGGAGAGGATGATCTGGATCACGGCGCCATTATAAGTGGCACGCAGGACCGGCAGACCGAAGTAGTGGGTGAAGGAGCCGTCCGCACCAGCCACCCAGTCCGGGTACAGCAGGAAGCAGGCCAGAACCATGGCCAGAACCGGCTCGGTGCCGAACTTCTTGGCAGAGGTGTAAGCCACTAGGACCGGCATGAAGTAGAACACGGTCTGCGACAGATTATACAGGATGGAGTAGGTGGAGCTGGTGGAAGCATCCACGTGCAACACCAGCGTCATGATGGTCAGCACAGTGGCCAGCAGGCCGGATGCGATCAGTGCGGGAATGACCGGGCTCAGGCAGCCAGCCATCAGCAGCAGGAAGTTGGAGAAGATCTCGGAGGGGCGCTTTTTCCAGAAGGGAACGTCATCTGCCACAGCGCCGCCGCCGTTGCCGGTGATCTTTTCCACTTCCAGATACAGGTCCTCAATGATGGCACCCACAATGATCTGAAGTTCTGCCTTGGAAGAATCGATGCCGATGACACCGTGCAGTCTCTTCAGCCCATCCTTGTCCACCTTTTCCATGTCCACCGGGTTCACGCGCAGGCGTGTGGCGCAGTGGTTGATGCGGGCTACGTTCTCTTTGCCGCCCAGACATTTGACGATCTGTTCGGCAAGGGCCGGCATCTCAGCCTTGGTGATCTTTGCCATAAAATTTATCCTCCTTTTTGGGGTACATTCTTGCCGCTCATGCGGTGCGGCAGGTCTCATTGGCTGCATTATAACATGATGATTTTGTTTCGTAAAGATAATTTTGCAAGAAAGTTACTTTCGCCGTAACGAAAATTTTACAGAATGTTTGTTCAATGTGTACGAATAAATGGAAATGATGCTGAACAAATTGCTTTTTGGCATAAAAATTGCTACACTAGTTCCGAACAAAACGCAGGCATCGGGCCTGAAAGGACAGGAGGATGATTATGGGCGAAACGCCGGGCAGTGTGGTCACGTTGCTTTGCTCCGGGATGCACTTTTTCAATGCGGAAAAGCGGATCGCGGATTGTGTGCTGGAAGATACGGCCGGTGTGGCGGCAATGACATCGGCCGAACTGGCACATTGCAGCTCCACCTCGGAAGCCACTGTGACCCGTTTTTGCAAAAAACTGGGGTTTGAGAATTATCGTGCTTCAGTTGGCGCTGGCGCGGGACGTGATGGAACGCCAGCCGCTGGAGATCTCCAACGAAGTGCAGCTGGACAATATCCCGCAGTCGCTGCAGAATATCCTTTCCAATAAGATCGATGAGATGAGCGCCACCATCAACGGCATCAACCCGGAAAATCTGCAGCGTGTGCTGGAACTGCTGCAGAATGCGCAGCTGGTGCAGATCGCCGCGGTGGGCAACACCATCCCGGTGGCGATGGATGCGGCCTTCAAGTTCAACCAGCTGGGGATGCGGTGCATCACCAGTGAGATCTCGGAGAAGAACTCGGCGTTCGCGCTCACCCTTACACCGCAGGACGTGCTGCTGCTGATCTCCAACTCCGGCAAATCCCGGCGGCTGAACCAGATGGCCCAGACAGCACGGGACAACGGTGTGCCAGTGGTGCTGATCACCTGCGACCGCAGCTCGCCGCTGGCGCAGCTGGCCGATCATCTGCTGATCTCCACCAACCGCGAGCAACTCATCACCACGACGGATTTTGCGCTCTCCCGCATTTCTGCCATTGTGATCATTGAGGTGCTGTACAATTTCCTGCTGGTGGGGCGGCCCGGTGCCAAGGGCTTCGTGAGCCGTCATGAGGGACTGATGGCCCACGATAAGGACGTGCGCTGACACAGAACAAAAAAGATCCCGACACCGTAACAGTGCCGGGATCTTTCTGCTTATAAGGCTCAGCCCTCGATGAGCTCCACGGTCTTCATCTTGACCGGGGTGGTGGGCTTATCGTTCCAGTCGGTGCGGACAGCGGCGATCTGATCCACAACATCCATGCCGGCCACCACCTTGCCAAAGGCGGCATACTGGCCGTCCAGGTGGGGTGCGTCCTGGTGCATGATGAAGAACTGGCTGCCTGCGCTGTTGGGGTTCATGCTGCGGGCCATGCTGATGACGCCGCGGGTGTGCTTGAGCGGGTTGTTCACGCCGTTGGCGGTAAACTCACCCTTGATGTTCCAGCCGGGGCCGCCGGTGCCGTTGCCCAGCGGGCAGCCGCCTTGGATCATAAAGCCGGGGATCACGCGGTGGAAGGTCAGGCCGTTGTAAAAGCCCTCCTTGACCAGCTTTTGAAATTCTCACAGGTGATGGGGGCAACTTCCTCGTTCAGCTCGATGTCGATGATGCCGCCGTCTTCCATAGTAATGCGAACCATAACGCTACAATACTCCTTTTTGTGTTGACCCCGCAGCGGGGGTGTGTGCGGCAGAGATGTCTGCCGGATATCTCTTATAGTATACCATAGCTTTTGCCTGTTGCAACGGCGCAGATGCAACGTTTTTGTTAAAAATCGGCTAAAGTTCCGTAATGCAACCAGAGTTTACACGCCGGTTGGTGGACGCAACCGGGCTTTTGTGCTAAAATCGTGCCACAGAAAAACCCAACAAACCACACTTCAAAGGAGGAAACCGTATGAACATGAGTACATCCAGTCTTATACTTTACAGAACGTTTCAGGTTTTGGGCTTTATCCTTGCGATCTTCAAGATCTTTGCCCCTTTTATAGCACTCTATCTGCTCTGGCGCATTGCCCGCAATCTGGAAAAGCCGCCGAAACTCACGGAGGAAGTCAAGATCGTGCGCAAGTCGCTTTCCGAGATGCTCAAGGAGAACCGCACCCGCTGCAAGATGACCCAGGAATTTGTGGCGGAGAGCATCGGCGTCAGCCGACAGGCGGTGTCCAAATGGGAAAAAGGCACCTCGGAGCCGAACACTTCCAACCTGATGGCGCTGGCAAAGCTGTACGGCATCCCGGCCGAGGATCTGCTCCGGGGCGTGGAGACTGCACTGGAAGAACAGAAAAAATCATAACTCGCTGCGCATCTCCACCATATCGGCCCAGAACCGTTTGGGGCAGTGGGTCATGCGGCCTTTTTCGTTGTGGCGCGCTTTGATTTCCAGTGTTTTGTAGAACTGCGTCCACAGCGCCTGAAACTGCTGCTCCCGCGCGCTGGGCGGCGGCAGCTCCAAAGGCGCTGCCAGTTCCAGCAGCCGGGTGCCGTGCTTTTCGTGCAGCAGCACCGCCTGATGGACGGCATCGTAGATCATAAAGTTCTCTTCCGGAAAGCGTCCGCAAAAGTGCGGGCGCAGCAGCGGAGGATATAATTTTTGGGGTGGATGACCGCGCCCAGCATCCCGTCGTGCTCCTCGAACCGCACAAAGCCCTGAAACTTGTCTACCTCCCAGTCCAGGCTCTTTTTCATGGCGTAGAGGGGCGCGACCACCGGGTGCCCCTCCCGCTTGACCGTGCCCGGGCCAAGTGCAAAGGCCAGATGCAGAAAGCGGAGCAGCAGCAGCTCCTTGTCCTCCTGCCCGGAGAAAAATCCCGGCTGACGAGGTACTCGGTCTCTGCGCCCAGTTTTTTGCCAAAGCTGGCAAATACCCGGCGGGCAATGGCGGGGTCGGTGGAGATCTCCTTGACCGGGTAGAGAGTGGCCGTTTCCCGCTGGGGCGTCCACACCGCAAAGGGAAGCTCGTGCTGGACAAAGCTCTCGTACACGCAGCACAAAAAGCCCTCAAAGCTGCCGTCATACAGGTAGACCACGTCGGCATCGTGCAGCTTGCGTGCCCCCTTGGGGCTTACAGCGCGTTGGCCAGACATTGCACCGCCTCCTCCCGTACCATGCGGACAGCCGCCCGGGGCGGCACGCCCTGCTCGATAAGATTGTCCACGGCAGGCGGGCTGAACAGGCTCAGCTGCTCGCAGCTGCCGCTGAACACGTTGGGGTCGATGAGCGCCCGGGTGATGCACTCCCGCCCGGCGCTGCCGCGCCCCGGTGTGCCCCGGCAAAGCCCCGGCAGGTGATGAAATACTGCGCCCGCTTGAGCACCACCCCCATCCGCCTGAGCTCGTCCAGCCCCAGAGAAGCCTGCTTGCGGGCGTGCCAGATGCGCCGGGCGCTCTTGGGGCCGATGCCCGGCACCCGGAGCAGCATTTCAAACGGCGCCCGGTTGACGTCCACGGGGAACAGCCCGTAGTGCTGCACGGCCCAGTTGCATTTGGGGTCCAGATAGGGGTTGAAGTTGGGGCTGTTTTGATCTAAAAATCTCGTCGGCCTTGAACTGGTAGAAGCGCAGCAGCCAGTCCGCCTGATAGAGCCGGTGCTCGCGCAGCAGCGGGGGCTTGGTGTCCAGCGCGGGCAGGCGGGTGTCCTCCGTCACCGGGATATAGGCGGAGTAGAACACGCGCTTTAAGTTGTACTTCTGGTATAACCCCTCGGTGAGCTGCAAAATGTGGTAGTCCGTTTCGGGGGAGGCCCCCACGATCATCTGGGTGCTCTGCCCGGCGGGAGCAAACTTGGGCGCGTGACGGTACAGGGTGAGCTCTTCCCGGCTGGCGGCACCGGACACAGCGATCTGCTTCATGGGCCGGAAAATGGAGTGCCGCCCCTTGTCCGGGGCAAGCAGATTCAGGCTGCGTTCGCTGGGCAATTCCACGTTCACGCTCAGGCGGTCGGCGAGGTAACCCAGCTGCTGCACAAGCTCCGGGCTGGTGCCGGGGATGGCCTTGGCGTGGATGTAGCCGCCGAAGCGGCATTTTTCCCGCAGCAGCCGCAGGACGGTGATCATCCGTTCGGTGGTGTAGTCCGGGGTGCCCAGCACGGCGCTGGACAGGAACAAGCCCTCGATGTAGTTGCGGCGGTAGAACTCGATGGTCAGTTCGGCCAGCTCCCGGGGCGCAAAGGTGGCGCGGGGGATATCGTTGGACTTGCGGTTGACGCAGTAGCCGCAGTCGAAGGAGCAGCAGTTGGTCATCAGCACCTTGAGCAGGCTCACACAGCGGCCATCCGCCGTAAAGGCGTGGCAGCAGCCCGGCGCGTAGCAGCTGCCGATGCTGCCGGCCCGCGCGGCGCGGGATGCCCCGCTGGAAGTGCAGGCTACATCGTATTTGGCGCTGTCGGCCAGGATGGTCAGCTTGTCCATGAGTGTCTGTTCCATAAAAATGCACCCCCGAATGGAAAAAAGAGATAAAAGAAAAAGCCATACGCAAAACTGCAAATGGCTTTTGATTCAAAAAAACAGATGCATGCAGAAAACCTGTTTGCTCGCTCTTTTCGTGAAAATGTGTTTGGAGTGGCCCGCAGGCCACGACAAACACGAAATAAAAAACAAATTTTCCGCTGAATATGGCCAGAGTGAAACGGAGGCCATTTTAAAATAGAAGATTTACCACTTGGCCTTGGTCTCCACCACGCGGCCGGCAATGTGCAGGTGGTTCAGGTCCTCGCCCTTGATCACCAGTTCGTTGTAGGCCGGGTTGAACGGCTGCAGCACCACGCAGTTGCCCCGCTGGAGGTAACGCTTCAGGGTGCCCTCGCCCTCGTCGCCGTAGACCAGCACGCCCAGGTCGCCATTTTCCAGCGTGTCCTGCTTGTGCACCAGCGCCAGGTCGCCGTCCTGGATGCGGGGCTCCATGCTGTCACCGCGGACCACGAGATAGAAATAGTTGGAGGGATCTTTCACCCGGGCATACTCCTGCCCGTAATCCTCCTCAAAGGCCAGGGCACCGTACCCGGCCTTGACGGTGCCGATGACCGGGATCAAGCTCTCGGAATAGTTGCCAAAGAAGCGCTCTTCCGGGGCGGACACGTTGCTCACCGGGCGGTACAGCCCCAGCAGATAGTCTGCCGTGGTGTTCAGCAGCTCCGCGATGCGGGCCACCGTTGAGGGGTCGGGGAGGATTTGCCGCTTTCCCACTTGCCGACGGCCTGCTGGGTCACGCCGAGCTTTGCGGCGAGTTCTGCCTGGCTCACGCCCTGTTTTTTGCGGCACTGCTTCAATAGCTCTGAAAACGACATGGTAATTCTCCTTTACATCCAGAGGGGGATTCTTTTGATGACTTTATTATACAACAAAAAGGTGTTTCTGTAAAGAGCTTTCTGCAAGCGGAGCAAAAAAGGTTGTGGGTGACGGCGGCTTTTCCCACCATCCTGAAAAAATTTGCAGAAAGGCTTGACAGCACGCGGCAAATCTGGTAAATTAAATAGGCATTCGACACGGCGTAAGGCGAGTGTCCACAAGGAGAGATGTCCGAGTGGTTTAAGGAAGCAGTCTTGAAAACTGCCGTACGGCAACGTACCGTGGGTTCGAATCCCACTCTCTCCGCCATTTTTATAGAATAAGTGTAACGCACTTTGCTCTGGAGTAGTACTCAAGAGGCCGAAGAGGCGCCCCTGCTAAGGGCGTAGGTCGTCTAAACAACGGCGCGAGGGTTCAAATCCTCCTACTCCGCCAAGAAAATCCCTCGTAGTTTCGTGAAAACTGCGGGGGATTTTCCATTGCAAAGGAATTGAGGAAACGCCACAGACCGTGTAAGACTTCACTAGTTGCCTACACGGTTGCCAACATAAAAAGCCCCGGTGTTCCGTTTGGAGCATCAGGGCTTTGCTATGTCACCATTTTCGTGAGGTGCCGAAAATGGTATGTTTTCGCAGCGTCACGAAAACATTAGTGTACGCTCTTCTTGCGCTGCTCCAGATACTGATCCGCTGCAATGGCCGCCGGGGTGAAAGAGTTAGTCGAATCCACCCGCGCCCACCAAGAAATAGCACATAGAAACGTAAGTTTCCGGGTGCTTTTCTTTTGCTTGAACCCACTTTGCAACCCACTTTTTGGGCTAAGGCGATTTACACCCCTCTCACCATCCCATTATACAGCAGCTCCAGAAACTGCACGGCACTGGGGCAGCCGGTCAGCGGGTAGCCTGCCAGACGCTGCACCTGCGTGGGGTTGGTGGCCCATGCGGTCTGTGCGGCACGACGAATCATGCTGTGAATGGCAGTCCAGTCGGAGCAATGGCGGTCTGCAAGGGGCTCGTAGATCTCCTTCTGGACAGCTTCCAGTCGGTCCTCCTGCTCGCAGATCAGCCGGAGCGCCTCGCTCAGAGTGTGGTAAGCCCGCATATTGCGGGTGATGCCCAGCGGGCGCAGCACCCCGTCCACCTGTGCGGCAAAATCGGTCATATCATAAGTGGTCATTTTTTACACTTCCTTCCGGTACAACTCTAGCTGGAAAATGCCGGAAATATGCTGAAAGTGTTAAAATGTGTCGCAACATGTCGGAATGCGCTGCAAACAAAAACAGCCCCGTGGAACCGGAATCACCGGAACCACGGGGCTGTTGTCATGCTATGCGGCCTTGCGGCCTGCCGCCGGGGCGGCTAAGTAGTGCGGCTGGCTTACTTGCCGATCTGGCTCTTCAGCCGGTCATAGGTCTTGTCGGCCTCCAGCGCGGCGGTGGTGAAGCTGTTGTTCTTCCACCACGCAATCAGCGCCGCCACGGTGGTGATGCCAGCGGTCACCAGCTGCTCCACGGTCTGGCTCTCGATGGGCAGGACGGGCTTGCCGCAGACGCTGAGCACCTGATTGGTCAGGGCCAGCAGCAGGCAGGCGGTGCGGGCAATGGTGCCTGCGGAGATGGTGGGTGCGTTGTAGGTGTGTGCGTTCATAGTCAGTTCCTTTCTCTTTCGTGTTCGTCTGCTTCTAAATCAGCGATGCGGTGGTTGGCCACCTTCATCTGCTCTTCCAAAATGGGTACGCGGCGGGCGAAATTGTTGTGCTCGCGCACCTCGCGGGTCAGCTCTTCCAGCTTGGTGTCGGTCACGGCCTGACTGCGGCTGTTGGCGATCAGCACTCCGATCAGGGTCACGGCACCGGCAAGGATAGCTGAGATGATGCTCTCCATTGGTATCACCCCTTACTGCGTCCATCTGCTTTTGTTGGGCCGGGTGTCCACATGTACCCAGCCTTTGGTGCGGCCTGCCTTGACCGGGTAGCGGCCCACGCCGCCCCAGTCCGGCATCAGGCTCTCGGCGTATGCGGCCACGGCCTCCACGGTGGTGTCCGCCACCTGGATGTCCGCTGCCTTGCCCAGCAGGTGCTGGCTGCTCTTGGCCCCGCCCACGGATTTGTTGTGAGCAGCGGTGCGGTAGCCGCTGGTGAGCGTGATGGGCTTGTTAAAATGCTCCCGGATGGCCTGCAGCAGCACCGCGAGGGTCTGGTCGATCATGATGGTGTCGGAGCCGTCCCGGCACCGGAACTCCCGGACACGGAAGCCCGGTGCCAGCTGCTTGGCGCCATCCTTTGCAAGGGAATACTGTTTAGTTGCCATTGTCTTTGTCCTCCTGCCCATCATGGGCATCCAGCCCCACGGCCTCACAGGTCAACTCAATATCTTCCAGCTCTTCCTCGCACGCAACGCCGCCCAGCTGGTGGAGTTGCGTGTTTTGTCGGTGGACGATATCAAGCAGCCTGTGCAGCGTGGAGGTCAGCAGGTCGATCAACTCAAGTTCCAGCATACTGCTCACCGGTGATCTCGGTATATTCGGCCTCAGTCAGGCGCTGGGGCTTGCGCTGCACCAAAATTTTGAGCATGGCCTTAGACCACCGGCCTGCCTCGTACTCTTTCTTTGCCTTGTCAAAGGCTGCGCTGTGATTCTCATTCATTGCTCATGCCCTCCTCGGTGTTGGTAGCCTCGTCCTCGGTCGGGACATCGGCCAGAATGCACAGAAAATCCACCATAGACGCAATCTGTGCCAGATCTGCGTCCCGGTTTTCGTCCTCAGTCGCGGCCTGAATGCTGCCGGGCTTGTGAAGAATTTTCATGTTATCCCCTCCAAAAGAGATTTAACGTATTTATCCATGCGCTGCAGCAGCTGCTTGAGTTGCCTTTTGCGGCATGGACTTTCCATGATTTATACTGTTCGCGCAGAGCGGTGACGGGCTTTTCGCCCGCCTTGATAAGCTGGGCCAGCCTGTACAGGCGTTTCCGCTCTGCCTTAACGTTTTGCGGGTCAACGGTCATTATGACCTTGCCCTCCGGTGTCAGGCGGTAGATAAAGCCGAGAAAACGGAAACCATCCCGCAGCCGGACTATTTTAGTCTTGGTCGGGTGTAGTTCCATTCCCTCGGTAGCATACCGGGCCCGGATGGCCTCCCGCCACTCCACCAGCTGCTCCCTGCTATGGTGACAGATCCAACTATCATCCATAAAGCGGACATACTTGTCCGCACGCAGGCGCTCTTTGATGTAGTGATCTATGGGGTCAGGCACCGAGATCCCGGCCAACTGCACCATCTGGCTGCCCGGACTATAACCGGCCTCGCCGGTGTATTGGCGATCCAGCACGTCACGCACACGGGCATACACGTTGTATGGCAGTTTGCGCTCAAAGCGCTGGTTTGCCACCTCGTGCGGCATCGTATCGTAATAGTGCCGGATATCTACCAGCAGACACCAGCCGTCTGGGCCGTGCTGCCGGTATTCGCGTTCTATCATCAGCTTGACCTGCTGTCGGGCCCAGTCAGTGCCCTTGCCTGTCTGACAGGCCGCATTGTGCCGGATAAAGCCCTTTGACATGGCCGGATAGACGGCATTGTCATTGAGTGAGCGCTGATATACCCTATCCCGGAAACTGGTAGCCACCGCCACGCGGGGCTTTGGATAGGTGATTTTGACTTTTGATGTTGGCCGTGCCCTGTATGTGCCTGTGACAAGTTCCTGATGGAGTCTCAGGATCTCGTCCATGCCAAACAGGCAATATCTGCCCACGGCAGCCTTGCGGCGCACGCCTTTGGAGCATTTGCCCATTGAGGTATACAGGGCATCAAAGCCGATTATTTCATCTTCTTGCACTGTTTTTCAGTTCTCCTCGCAAGGAGCAGCCGGGTGATAGCGGTCAACACCCCGCAGGGTGGCCACGTCCGGCGGCTATTGTTCGCCTGCCAGAGGGCAGGCATGGCACTCGGCTCCTTGCACGGCAGTTTTCGCCCGGCCCATGCTATGCAGAGGCTTTTGTGGGTTTGCTGCCGTCCAATCCGGGGCGCTGCGATTCGCGTTGATGCCGTTCCAGTTGTTCACATTGCCGGAACTGTTGACGTCGAAAGCGTTGTTGCCGTTGCCACGATTCGCAGAGCGCAGCCGCACATTGCGGCCCAATAGCCTACAGCCATTTTTTTATGTCAAAGCGATTTATACCGCTTTGCATCATTCTCGTGCCAGTCCCGGCAGCGCTGCCGGATATCTCGCACAGTACCGCCCCAGAAAACGCACCGCTTGCCGGAGAGATGGAAACTGACTTTTGCCATGTCCATCTCAGCCAGCAGGCGGGTACACAGACGGACGGCCTGCTTCTGGAGGTCAAGCCGGGCCTTTCTGGTTTCCGGCCCGTCCACCCGGATGCTGTTGGCCTCAAAGATATCAAAATATATCTGATCGGCAGTCGCACGCAGCTGGCCGGGGAGGTGCGCGTCAATCTCCGGGTCAAAGATCTTTGCGTTTTTGGTGATCTGTCTGGTGTACAGTGCCAGATCCCGTGCATCAAGCGGCAAAGTAAATTTGTTGTCCGGGATCTCGTCTTTGCGCATTGCCATGTAAAGCCCTCACTTTCTCACCGGGCAAGGAATTGCCCGGTGATTATGCCAATTTGGTGATTTTGCAAGCCGGGGCGCTGCGATACGCGCTGATGCCGGCCCAGCTGGTCACATGGCCGGAACTGTGGACGTCGAAAGCGCCGTAGCCGTAGCCACGATACGCAGAGCGCAGCCGCACACCGCGGCCCACAGTACGCTGTGCCAGATCGCGGGTAATGCGCAGGGGATAAGTCTGCCACAGGGCCTGCGGGGTCTTTGCGCCGGTGCGCTCTTTCCAGTAGGGCCAATAGCTGCCCTCACCGGACACCTGCGGACTGCAATAGATCTCCTGCAGGGAGGGTAGGAAAATCTTGTCATAGGTCACAACGGCGCTGCCGTCATCGGTAACGCCGTTGCCGTAGGTCACGACTTTCACGCGGGACAAAGCGCTTTTGAAGTCATCAGAGAAGCCGGACAGGAAGCCGGGCAGGGTGTCGGCCTGATCGGGTTTCATGTCCCACTTATCCTGCGGCTGCCACCATGCGCCTGCCGCTGCGTCACTGTTCAGGTACTGCCGGTACGCGGATTTCCACCACCGGTTATCGCCATAGCCAACAGGATGCAGGCCGTTCAGATCGCCGTTTTCCTTGGCAAGGAAGGTGCCGAGATTGGTGCCAGCGCTGCCAGCGGTCACGCTGCAGGTTTCCAGCAGCTCAGATTTCTGCTGATCCTTGTAGACATAGACCTTCCAGTTGGCAGGCACAACGTCCGGCGCATTATAGAAGCCGGTCAGGCGGGCACCCGCCGGGGCCGCCTTGGTCAGGGTGAACTGATAGACCGTATCGGTCTTGACATTATTGCCCCAGTTCAGGCCCATCTTGACGTTGTAGGTGCCCGCCACAAGGCCGCCGTCAGGCACCACATAGAATGCCTGATAAGCAGAAAACTGCAGGTCATACAAGGTTGCATAGTGCATCTGCAACACCATTGCCGGGACCGTGGCGCCGCTCTCGCCCTCTGCGGTATCGTCCGGCTGCACCACATCCCACGGGCAGTCGTAGGCTTTGCCGTCCTTGCCCGTGTAGGTGTTCACCAGCTGGGTGCCGGTGGGGAAGGTAATCGGGGCGCTGCCAGCATCCACAACGGCCTTGATGGCGTTATAATCCATCTCCTCAAAAATGCCGGTCTGTGCCTTTGCCAGCACGCCCAGCGAGGCAGACACGCCCAGCATGGTGGCATTGAGCAGATCCAGCTTTGCACCGTTGGCTTTCGCGGTTTCGTCCAGATAGATCGGATCAGTTACCATAGATTCAGCCATGAGATTTACTCCTTTCAGGTTTTAGCGTATTTCATGCAGACTTTGCCGTTTACCACGACAAAGCCGCGGGATTCGAGTGCAGCCACGCGGGCAAGGATGTTGGTGTAGTCCTCCGGGATGGTGGCCAGCACCTCCTCGCCCTTCTTCTCCACGGCAGCGGTGGCCGTGGTCTGTGCTTTGGTCACAGCGCCGGTGGCGGTGCTCTGGGCAGTCTGGACAGCCTTTGTGGCAGTGGTCTGGGTGTCGGTCACGGCCTTGACCGCGCCGTTCTGGGCCTGCTGCACGGCATCCAGAGCGTCCTGCTTGCTAGTGCCAATGGCATCCAGCGCGTCAGCCTTTGCAGATTCTGCCGCTTTCTGGGCGCTCTCTGCCCGGGCTGCGGCTGCCTCAGCGCTGGTCTTGGCCTGCTGGGCCTTGTTCGTCTCGTCCTTGACAGTGCCCACCAGAGCTTCCCACGCGGGCGTGTTTGGCTCCGGCATGCTGCCGTCCTCCGTGCCGCTGTTGGCGCTGACACGATACCGCAGGTCTGCGCTGGTCACAGTCCTGGTGCCATCTGAGCCCTCAAAGGTGATGCAGCCATTGCCGGGTTGGGCGGTCACGCTGGCAGGCACGGCCACATAGCCGTCCACCACCAGCGAGGATGCCGGGTCCTTGCCGCCAGGCACATGCCAAAATGCCCGGATAGTCAGGCCCTCCCACTCGCCGGATGCGGTGATGCGCAGGCTGTACACGCTCTTGTTTTTGGCGTAGCCCAGCGCCAGCGCCTATGCCCGCCCGGGCAGGCATACGCTGCCGCCGGATGTCAGTGTGATGGGAAACTCGATCATAAAGCAACGCCTCCTTAGTTCGTCCTTTTCCGGCCCGGTCAGGCGCTGGTCTTTTCGGTCAGCATCTCGGTAAGCTCGGCATATTGCTCATCAGTCAGCTTGTTGGCGGCGTAGAAGATATCCAGCTTTTTGCCATACCGGCGGTCTTGCCACGCTCGATCATACGCTTGCAGGTGTTATAAAGTGCCATAGTATTTCTTCCTTTCTGGTCATGCGGTTTCAGTTGTTTCATCATCGGTCACGCCCAGCTCCAAAAGAGTCAGGCGGTAGTCCTGGTCAAGGTTCAGTGCGTCGGCATCGTCCTGCGCGGCCTGGGCCTCGGTCAGCAGTTCGGCAAGGGTGGGGTAGTGGTAGCCGGTGAATACAACCGGTACAGTATTCAGCGTATTGGTAAGGGTACACTCAAGCCTTTTTTGTCGGCCGAAAATAATACTGTGACCGTGAGACTTCCCGCGCCAAAACTGCCAGTTTCATATGACATACCAGGGGTAAGATTAAAATCAAATCCGTCTGCGCCACCGGCCATGCGGAGGTTAACGTAATCTACACCGTCCTGAACGTTAATTGTCTGAGTTTTTCTACTCCCAATCGTTGTTTTTCCGCTCCACACCAGCCGGGGCTCCGACTTTACCGCCACGGCGGCAGCGATCTTGTCATTGAGCGTTTTGGCACTGAGGGTGCCGTCCGGGGCGATGTCCAGCGCTTCGCCCACTTTCACGCCGCCCAGCTGGTCTGCCGTAGCGGGCGGCAGGCTGTAAGGCGTGCCGAACTTGGCGTCTGCCTGCTCTTTGGTGTAGAAGCTGCCGGAATCCACCGCCTTGATGCTCTCCGCAAGCTGCTGCAGCTGGGCGTTGCCGCTCTGCTGCATGGCGGTGGGGATGGCGGTGTACTGGGCCAGCAGTGTCTCGGTGGGGATGCCGGTGACGCCGTCCCGCATGAGGCCGCAGACGGCCTCATCGGTGCGGGTGTCGGTGATGTCGGCGGAGGTGACCGCCGCCGACCCCGCCGGGACAGAGATCGTGCACAGGCCCAGCTCGTACTGGTTGTGGTTCTGCAGGATGTCGGGCGGCTGAGCGGCCACGGCAGGCGTGCCGGTCTTGAGTCGGATGGCGGTGAGGTTGGACGACGTATCAAACTGCAGCACCACACGATCCACCCGGTTGAGGGTGTTGTCGGCGTCGGGCACGGTCAGCACCGTGTCCTCCCGGCTGCAAACGGACACGCCTTTGAAGTCGTCGTAGTTGATCCAGGCAAGGCCCGGGGCAATGGTGATCTGCCGGGTGCCGGTGATGCTGACGGCGAAATTGCTGTCCTTTGCGTAGACGCCGGACGTGCGGGTGCACAGGTAGGTGGCTACATCTTCGGCACTGTAGGTCACGCCGTCCAGCGGATAGGTAATGATGCTCATGTGTTTTTCCTCCTGAGGATGGGGGTGCCGATCTCGGTACTGACCGTATTTTCACCCTTCTGAGACTGCAGGGTCACCGACGTGATGCGGGCCGCTGCCTGGATGTCGGTGCCGGGCAGGCTGGCCGCCACCACCTTGCCCACCGTCACGGGGCCGGTGGGGTGAACTCAAAATTCTCCAGCCGGGTGTGCTTCGCCAGCTCCTGCTCGCCCAGCGTGCGCAGGGCGGCAAGGTACTCGCTCTGGGACTGGCCGTCCTCCTTTTTCTTTGCTGGAGGCATCCAGCAGCATCTCCCGCCGGGCCGTCCCGGTGTTGTCGGTGGCCCCCACGGTCACCGTGCCGTCGGCCCCCACCACGGTGCAGATGTTCTTGTAGTCCGTGATGCTCTCGGTATAGGCCAGGTCGGTCAGGTTGCCGTACTGCGGCGCATACCGGGCGTTCGGGTCGAGTTTTGGCCGGAACAGCTCAAACAGCAGCTTGTTCTGCTGCTGGTCGAACCGCACCCGGAAGCCGATGTCCAGCTCCTGACACACCTGTTCGACCAGCTTCAGCAGGCTGCCGGGCTTGACCTCTCCGGCGTAGGCGTCGGCCAGACCGGCCGGGTCGCCCAGCTCCAGGCAGGGCCATGCGGCGGCCCCGGACACCAGACCACGCAGCGTGTCCTCCACGGCAAAGCTGCTCAGGGTGCCCGTGCTGACCCGCTCGTCGAGGATGCAGGCGGCGTCCTTGGTGTAGAGGACCAGCTTGTGATCGGCTTTCTGGGCCGACACGATGCGCATGAGCCGGTCGCTGCCGACCAGCCAGAGATACCGGTCCGGGCGGCACAGCGCCTGCAAAGCGGTCGTGTCGTGCAGCTCCAGCTGTGCACCCTGGGTGTCGCTATAGACGTTGTAGCGTTCCGGCCAGACCAGCGAGACCCAGCTTTCAATGCGGCCCAGCAGATTGAGCCGGATATCATAGACGCAGATGCTCTTGTGCCCGGATGCCGTCAGGGCGGATGTGATCTCAGCCATTGGAACCCTCCGTGATGATCGTGGTAAATGCGGCATGCATGGTCAGCGACAGAAACAGCCAGCCGTCGCCGGAATCCGCCGTGCGCTGCCATGCCTGCGCCCCGTGGTATACCGTCCAGAGGGTGCTGCTGCCGTCCAGCAACGAAAGGACGTCGTAGCCTTTGCCGTCGATGACCCGCTCCACCCGGAGCTCGCCGTTTTCCCGGTAGACCTGCAGCTCGTCACCGTCCTGCAGGGTCGTGATGAAGCGCAGATATTCGCCGGTCTCCGGGTTGATGACGCCGGGGTTGACCACCTCGCCCCGGGCGGTCAGCGAGAGCTTCCAGCTCCGGGTGTCCAGACCGCTGTTGAGGATGCGGATGTAGCTGGCCTGTTCCCGGATGCCGTACTGATGCGAGGTGTAGCACACCGGCAGCCGGAACACGGGCGTTACCTTGATGGTGGCTGCCGTGGTCTTGGCCACACTGTGCCAGTAGGGGTTCGGGCAGTAGAGCTGGAAACTGAAGGTTGGCCACAGCACTGCCGGCGAAATGGCCGGGCAGCGCTGCACCTCGGCGTCACACCAGTATTTTCCGGCCACGGTCAGGCGGCCGGTGACGCCGGGAGCAAAAATGTCCCGCAGCTGGCGCTTGCAGTAGTCGGCGTTGCGCAGGATGCGCCCGGTGATGGTGCGGGTGACGCCGGAGATGCTCCGGCTGTCCACGGTGGCACCCACCTGCTGGTAGCCCTGGCTGGTCTCCAGCTCCACGGGCAGGTCGCCCAGCGGGTCGCAGCTCCACAGCACGCCGGCGGCATAGCCAAAAAGCGAAGCTCTGGCCGGTGCCAGTGGTAAAAACAGCATCAAACACCCTGCAGCACCGCCCTTCTCTGCTCATACTGCGCTTCACGCATCAGGTCGGCGGCCGTCTGCGCTTTGCTGTAAATGTACTGGTTGACCTCGATGTTGGGCCGCTGGGTGCGCTGCGGCAGCGGGGCGCGCTTCTCGTAATCCCACAGGGAGCCGGATGCCGTGGAGGTCGTGCTGCTGCCGGAAGTGCCGCCGGAGATGCCGGGCGTGGTCTTGCGCTTGAACGCGCCGCCGACGCCGGCCACGATGGCCGCAATGGCGGCGGTCAGGGCCACGCCTGCCGCGATCATGAGCAGGGCCTGCGGGGCACCGAATCCGGTGGGGAACAGTGCCGCCGCGACGGCTTCCAGCATGCCCACAAAGGCGCTGCCGATGGAGCCAATCAGGGTGCCCATGGAGGCCAGAATCTCCGGGAAGCTGGAGATCAGTCCGCCCTTCAGGCCGGTGCTGATGGCAGCGGCAGCCGCAGTGAGCGGACCTTTGAGTCCCTGAAAGATGCCGGTGAGGGTGGAACCAAGGCCCTGCGCCTGCGTGAGCACGTCTGCAAAACCGCTGGTCAGGCCCTTGGCGAGGTCGCCGCCCATATCCCACAGGCCGTTGGAGACGGCACTGACCCCCTTGCCCAGCGCGTTGTTGACCTGCTGGATCAGGTTCTTGCCGAAGTCGTCAATGAGCTGCTTTGCCTGCGGGGCAAGGCCGTTGTACAGGGTGGACAGCACCCATTCGCCGACAGACTGCCAGTCCTGCTTCTTCACAGCAGTCACCAGCGTGCTGAAGGTACCCACCGCGCCCTTGTCGGCCTCGTCCTGCCAGCCCTTGACGAGGCCGTCAAAGCTGTTGGCAGAGGCTTTCTTGATCTCCTCGGTGATCTGCGGGACACCATCGGCGGCAATGGTCTTGACCCGCTCCACCGTGACCAGCGCCCCGTCCACGATGTCGTTGCAGGTCTCGGTGATGACCTGTTTCTGGGTCGTGGTTTTGTCGGTCAGGGTCTCGGTGATGGTCTTGGTGCTGGTGGCAATGCCGTTGACCACGGAATCCGTTGTAGACGTAACGGTCTTGGCTACAGTGGCAGCGATCTCTTCATAGGTCTTCTGGGTCTGGGCCGTGGTCTTGCCGTGGTCGGTGACATACTTGGTGACAGTCTTGTAGTTTTTCACCACGCCGTTCACCATCTCCTTGCCGGATTCGGTCACGGTGCGGGTCAGCCGGTCATACTCCTCGCTGCCCTTGCGCAGGTGCTCGGTGAGCTCGGTGGTCTGGATGGTCACCTTGCCCAGGGCGTTGGTGGTGTCGGTGTGGCCTGCGTCCTGCAGGGACCACAGCAGGGTCTCGGCGGCCTGTGCGGCGGCCTTGGTCTTTTGGCCGCCTTGGTGGCGGCGTCCCCGGACTTGGTATAGGCCGGGACGACCACCTCCGCCATGGACTGGGCGCTGTCGGCCACGTCGGCGTTGGCGTCCGCCCAGACGGAGGACCAGTCGTTCCCGCTGGCGGTTTTAGCAATGGTGGCACCGGCGGTGGCTGCGATGGCTCCTGCACCAACCGCACCGCCTTTGCCGGTGAGGCCGTTGATAAAGCTCTGGATAAGGTTCTTGCCCCACTGCACCGCCTGCGAGGGCAGGCTCTTGATCCAGGCAAGCGCACTGGAAAAGCCGCCCTTGAAGGCGTTCAGCAGGCTGGAGCCCATGCTCTTCACGCCATTGGCCACACCGGTGAGGATGGTCTTGCCGATGTTCAGCCAGTTGATGGCCGAGATGACCGACAGCACCGCCTCCAGGATCTTTTTCCAGTTGGCCAGCAGACTGGGCACGGTCTGTACAAGACCGGCGATCAGCTGCACGATGATGGACACGCCCTGCGCCAGGATCTTGGGCATGTTATCGTTGATGACCCCGCAGATGTTGATGATGATGTCGGGCACATAGGCGATCAGGTCCGGCAGGCCTGCGATCAGGCCGTTCAGCAGCTGGGTGATGAGGTTCAGGCCGGCGTCCACGAACACACCGGCGTTGGCCCGCAATTCCTCGGTGAACTGCAGCAGCTGCGGCAGGGCATTGGACAGAAAATCCGGGATGCCCTGGGTGAAGCCCTCCGCCAGCGAGGTGACCAGCTGGGTGCCGGATTGCAAAATCTCGGGCACCAGTGTATACACCAGCTCCGGGATGCCCGCCAGCACGTTGCCGATCATGGGCAGCAGGTTGCCCACAAGGAAGGTCTGGGCCGTTTCCACCAGCCCCTGCAGGGGGCGGTGAGATCGGCACCGGTGGACCAGTCGGCCAGCACGTTCTCGGCGGCAGCTTTCATGGCCGCAAAGCTGCCGGTCAGGGTGGTGGATGCCTCCTTGGCCGTGGTGCCGGTGATGTCCATCTCCTTCTGGATGACGTGGATGGCGCTGTACATGTCGGCCAGGTTGCCCAGGTCGTAGTGCACGCCAGAGAGTTTCTCGGCGTCCTTCAGCAGGCGCTGCATCTCGGCCTGCGTGCCGCCGTAGCCCAGCTTGAGGTTGTCCAGCATGGTGTAATTCTGCTTGGCAAAGCCCTGATAGGCATTCTGGATATCCTGCATATCCGTGCCCATCTTGTTGGCGTTGTCGGCCATGTCCACCATGGCCATGTTGGCCAGATCGGCAGCCGCCTTGGTGTCCTTGCTCACGCTGGACAGCAGGCTGGCCGCAAAGCTGGTGGTCTGCTCCATGTAGTCGGCAGAAAGCCCCACGGTCCGGTATGCCTGCGCGGCGTACTCCTTGACCGTGTCGGCACTGTCCTTGAACAGCGTTTCCACGCCGCCAAGGCTCTGCTGCAGGGCACCGCCCATGTTGATGGAATCCGAGATGATCTTGCCGATGCCGGCCGCCGCGATGACTTTCTTCAGGGTGCCGATGAGTTCCTGACCGATGCTCTGCCCGGTCTGCTCGCCAAGGCCTTCGGTCTCCTCGTCAAACATCTCAGTCAGGGCGCTTTTGATGCCCTGCGCCGAGGGCACGATCTGGACATACGCCTTGCCCAGTTCGATTCCGTCCGCCATGGTGTCAACCTCCTTTCAGCGCCGCAAGGGCGGCGTCAAATTCTTCTGCGCTGGCGTAGCACTGCACGTTGCTGGTGTCCGCCTCGCCGCGCAGGTCGGCCAGCACGGAGGGCGGCTTGGACGTGTCGTTGTGCAGCCACCAGAGCACCTGGGTCAGGCGGTCGGCGGCATAGGCCAGCAGTTCCGTCTCAAAGTCCACCGTGCGGCCTGCCGCCTTGCGCAGGCTGCGGCTTGTTTCCGGCAGGCCTGCGGCCAGGGTGGCGGCCAGACGCAGCGGCAGGGCGCGCCAGTCCAGTACATGGTAATACTGGGCAAAATCGCAGATCAGGGCGTCCTCGTCCGATGCGATCAGTTCGGCGAGGATGCAGAGTTTTTTCCGGCCGTGAAGCTGTTCATCAGCTCGCCCAGAGCGTCCGCCACCTTGGCCACCGGCACACGGCCATCCGGGGTGCGCAGGTGGTCGTACAGCTTCTTCCGGCCCTCCTTGCCCAGCAGGCGCAGGGTCAGGCGGCTCATGTCAGAGACGTTGCCGTCCTGCATGCCGCCCAGGGCGTCCAGCAACTCGGCGTCGTCCAGTGCGTCCTCGCTCAGTTCGATCTCAAAGCCGTCGTTGGTTTTTGCAGTGATCATGTTAGACCCTCCTTACACGCCCTTGGCGGTGATGTACTCGTAGTGGGTGTTGCCGGTCGTGTCCGGCACGGCGGTCAGGGTGGTGTTGTAGCCCACGGCACCGTTGGAATAGGTGATGTCGCCCACCGAGGTGACGGCGGCGTCCGGAATGACGATGCGCTTGTTCACATCGTCCTTCATGATCATCTCCACCACCCAGCAGCAGTCCTTCTGTTCTTTGGAGTTGGCCTTGACCGTGATGCCGGTGGTCAGGTCGCCGGTGACGTTGCCGTCACCGTACACGGCCTTCAGCACGTCAGGGTTCAGGGATTCCAGCAGGGTGAAGGCGAAGGTGTCCGGCTTCTCGGTCTGCTGGGTCAGCACGGTGTCGCCGCCCCAGGCGGTGGTGTTCTCGCTGGAGGGCGAGTTGGAGTTGGTCAGGCCGTCGCTGGAGATATAGCCCAGGCTCTTGAATGCCTTGTCCAGCGCGGTCTTGGCGTCGGTGGGCAGGGTGGTGCCCAGCGGTGCACGCCAGACGGCACCGCCCACCTTGGGCTTTGCAGCGGTCACGTTCTTTGCATCTGCCATAAAAAGGCTCCTTTCAATCAGTAATGCACCACGCCGAAAACGGCCTGATAGCGGGGTCGTTTTCGGGTGGTGTCGGGGAAATTGTAGTCGGAATAAAGGTCGCAGCGCACAAGCTGCGGCAGGTTGTCGGCGTCCTGCATGGCGGCCTTGACAAGCTCGTTGAGCTTGGCCGCATCCAGGGTGCCGTCGTGGCTGGTGGCGGCGGGCCCGTAGGACTGCACCGCGATGGTGGCGCTATAGATGCCGTCCTCATAGCCGGAGCCGGTCTTTTCCACCACCACAAAGCGGGCGGGGGCCGGGGTTGGCACGCTCAGCCGGACCGGCACGTCCAGCCGCTCGGACAGAAAGCTGCGGATGGTTTCTTCGATCATTTCTTCCTCTGGTAGCTCCTTACGGTGATGACCCTGCCGTCCTTCAAGTGGCGTTTGTGCTCGTGCACGGTCCGCTCTTCCGGCTGGCTGATGTGGCTTTGAGCAGGGTGTTGTTGGCCGAGTTATCGTCAACGGCCTGCCGGGTGGCGGTCTCCACCACGGCCACGGCGCGGGTCTGGGCCACATAGGCCTCGTACCCGTCGCCACAGCGGTCTTTCACGGTGTCGGCCCGCGCTTTCAGCACGGCCTGCATCTCCGGGGAGCGCATGAGGGCACGCACCCCAGCACGGTCCAGTTCAAAGCGCACTTTACTCATCCCTTACCACCTGCACCTTCTTGTTCCAGCACAGCGGGATCATGCGCTCGATGCCCTGCACGACGCCCCGCAGGTGCGGAAGTGCTGGCCGAAAAACGCCACCTGCACGTCGTTCCAGTCGTGGGCGTCGCCCTTGGGGATGGCCAGCGTGTAGGCCAGCCGCCGCCCGGTCAGCTGCAGTTCGGTGGTGATCTCCTCGGCGGAGGGTTCGCCCACCAGCACGTTGTGCACGGTGACGGGCGTTTCGGTGTAGACCGGGGCGTCGGCCTCGTCTGTGCCGGACTGGGTCTTTTCGTACAGGGTGATGTCGATGCCTTTCAACATAAGTCCTCCAGCGGGCTGCGGGCCCCCACGCGGCTGCCCACGCCCAGCAGCTTCTTTTCCAGCTTGGAAAGATACAACTCGCCGGAAGAGCCGCCGCTCATGGTCCAGCTCTGGCTGTAGCCCAGCGCCGTGGCAGTGCCCTGGGTGGAACCCATGGGGAAGCTGACGCCGCCCGTGCTGTCGTCCTCGCCCAGCTGGCGGCGCACCATCCGGCAGGAAACGAGCTGTTTGGCGTCCTCTCCGGCGTCTGGGTTGTAGGCGTCAATGATGATGGCCGCCTCGCTCAGCAGGGCGCTGCAGCGCTCCTGTTCGTCCTTGGACAGAGCACGGAACCCGGCTTCCACATCAAACACTTCGGCGTAGGTCATGAGGGCACCTCATCAGGCTTCGGTCTTGGTCAGCTTGTTGAACACGGTGGTGTCGCAGCGGAAGCCCACCTCGATCTCGGCACGCACGGCGAACATGTTGCTGGAACAGGTTGATGGTGTTGGAACCGTCGGTCAGGGTGGCCTGGTCGGAAATTGCGATCTGCACGCCCTCCACGGTGCCGTACATGGCCTGCGACCAGTCACCGGCAAAGCCGACAACGTGCTTCTTGGCGGCAGTGGAATCCGCGATGTAGGCACCCTTGCTCTGCAGGGTCTTTGCGCCCAGGATCATGGGCACGGCACCCTCGGCCACGTTGTTCAGGAACAGCGGACGGCCGGTGGTGTCCACGGCGTTCAGCAGGGCGGCCTTGCCCTTGGGGGACAGCACCCAGCCGTTCAGGATGCCGTTGTGCTCGGCAATGTCGGCGTCGGCAGCCACAAGGCCCTGATAGGCATTGGTGCCGATCTCCTGCGCGGTGCAGCCCTTCAGGGTGTCGAAGTTGGAGCCCGGCACGGTGACGCCGCCAAACACCGTGGCGTCGAACTTCTGGGCCAGTGCCAGCGGCAGACGCTTGACCAGCTCGTCATACAGGGCGGGCACGTCGCGGCGGAACTGGTTGGAGAAGGGCACGATGACAGCCAGCGTGTAGGGCTGCATGACCTTGGTGGCCAGTGTGCTGCGCTTGACCGGCTTCTTGTCGGTCTCGCCCACCCATGCGGCTTCCGGGTCGCCGGTGATAACCGGAATGGTCACGCCCAGGCCCGGCAGCTTGATGGAGCGGGCCAGCGCCATGACGGCGGAGCTCTCCTGCGTTTTCTGCAGGATCTCGCTGGACACCTCACCGGGCAGGGTGATGGTGGTAGTGCGGTTGATATCGGTTGCCATAGAAAAACTCCTTTGCTGTTACTTGGTCACCTGCGCGAACCAGTCAGCAAACTGCTGGCGGGTGGAGCCGGTGGGTTTGTTGCGGACTTCGCCGCCGTCCCGGACGCTTGGATAGCCCGGCTGTGCAAACTTGAGGATGGCCTGCGCTTGTGCGGTGCAGCTCTCCTCGGTGTCGCCGGAAAGCAGTTCGGCAGGCACACCGGTGGCCGCTGCCACCTTGCTGCGGAGCTCCCGCAGGGTGTTGGCCCTGGTCAGGGTGTCCAGCTGCTCCTGCAGCTTTGCGGCCTTCTCGTTTGCCTTCTGCAGCTCGGTCTTGCCCGCTTCCTGTGCGGCATCGAACTGCTGTGCCTTGGCTTTCAGATCGCCGTAGTCGGCGTATTTGGAGCGTTCCCGGCTCAGCCGGTCGGAGATGATGGCGTTCATCTCGGCCTGGGTGAAGGTGCGCTCCGGCTGCTGCCCCTCGGCAGCGGGGGTGGTGGGTTCCTGGTGTACAGTTTCTGCCATAGTGGTAAATTCCTTTCCCGGCTTTTCCGCAGCCGTGGCGTGTATTTGCTGCAGATCTTGCAGCGTGGCACCGTCTGGAGGTATCGAACCTCCCGCTTCCGGTTTTGGAGACCGGCGCTCTTCCAGAATGAGCTAAGACGGCATGAAAAAAGCACCGTGCATTTTTTGCACAGTGCTTTAAAAAATGGGCAACAAAAACCACGGTGCGTGTGCATCGTGGTTGGATTACTGATCTTGTTCCCAAGACCACTGTTTGAACTTGTTAAATGCGTCCACCGCTTCAGGTGGAATCTGGTCAAATTGTTTGGACGAAATGGCTTCACGATAGGGGTCGAAAATATCAATCAGTTTTTGGATATCAGACGGGTATTTCAGAATGACCATTATTTTCGCCTCCTTAATGACATGAATTCTGCTTCGACTTCATCAAAACGTTCGCCTAAATACATATCAGCTGCGTATTGGCTCAACTCTCTTACATTATCGCGCGTGATGCCCAGTTTGTCAATGCGTCCTTTGCACTTTTGGCACAGGGCGTCAAGATATTCTGCGCGGTTTTCACGGGTGATAACCCATCCAGACTGCCGGAAGTCCTCGGCCTGTTTCATATGCCACATTTCGTGAGCTTCGATTGCGCCGGAACCACCAGAAGCGTCTTGAACAGTCTTTTTTTGCCAACGCTTTCCGCATAATAAACAACATTCTCGCATGGGTCGTAAATACCGACTGCGCCGCGCAGCTCGTTGTCACCGACAACGATGATTTTGGGCTTCCGGTCAAGGCTGACACCCCAGTCGGCAAGCGCTTTTTCGGTATTTTGATTGATTTTATGGAGAGCTTTCGGTTTGATTGTTGCCTGTTCTGAAACATAAACCGGCGTTTTGTAAGATTCAACCTGTCTTACAGAGAGTTTGACTTCTTCCGAACGCCGAATCAGAGATATCTCGCTGACCGCGCCTCTGTCTTTTCTGTACGCCTGTGCCGCATACGCCGCCCTTTTCTGCGCGTTGATGCGCTCCCGGTTGGCTACATAATCAATGCGCCGCCAGTTGTTGATATCACTGCCCGCGTCACGGTACTGCCGAAGGTATTCTTCCGGGTCGTAGCCGGAAACGTCAAACTCCCGGCTGAACCGCACCGCAAACTCACAATCGCAGTTGGCGTGGATGTGCTGGGCGTGGCCTTTCTTCAGCAGGTTCTTGCTGGCTTTCTGCCAGCCATTGGAAGCCAGCATCCGGCAGAACGGGCAGGCGTCGCCGTGGGGCACCCACGCCCACTCCGCGCCGTCCCGGATGGCGTTGTGTGCGGTGGTGTCCGCTCCGGCCTGCTTTACCATGCGGGAAACGCCCTGCTGCAGGCTGGGCGGGCTGTCCTGCGTGGCCTTGACCATGCCGGTCACTTCGCCGTAGGTTGCGGTGGGAGCCGGTTCTGCGGCGGGCAGGGTGACCCCCTGCGCCTCGGCCAGGGCGTCGTACATCTGACAGGCAAGCTCTGCGCTGCCCTCGCCGTACTTGGTCACAAGGGCGTAGGCGTAGCGGATGAGGGCGTCGGTGTCGGCTTCCGGGTGCCCGTCCATGTAGTCCCGCATGAGCTGCCCGGCTTTCTGGTTCAGCCGGGACAGCCGGGAAATGTAATCATCCCATGCCGCTTGTGTCAGTTTCATCTTCCATCTCCATCAACACCTGTGCGCCCCGCGCCCGCTGTTCCTGCGCCTTGATGCGCCGGATGTCCGCCTGGTCAAAGCCGATCATTACCAAAAACGTGTCCGTGCTGGCAAACTCCTGCCGGGCGGATGCGATCTTGATGGCAGCATCCGCCGTCACGGCCACGCTGGGCATGGCGGGGTTTTTGAAGTGCGCCATGATGCCGGTCTCTTCCTCAGTCAGGTCGGCCAGGCGGCAGTCCCGCGCCACGGCCTGCGCCATGCAGGCAATGGTGCGCAGGGCATCGCCGTTGCCTGTGTTCAGCTGCTGGGCCAGCAGCACCAGCGTCTGGCTCTGGGCAAGGATAGCGTCGCTGCTGGTGGGGTTGGCGTCGTTCACCACGCCCACGTCGGTGACGGTCAGGCCGGTGGCCGCCGCAAACTGGGTGGCGGTCATCCGCATCTTCTCCACATGGGGCGTCAGGCTGCCCTGTGCCAGCTGGCCCAGGGTCGGGTTTTCACCGGTCTCCGGGTTGGCCGTGGCGGCGATAATGGCCCCCATGTAGGTCTTGAACTTGTTGGAAATGATGGCGTCATACTGCTCATCGGTCACGCCGAGGATGTACTTCTGGGGCGTGGTGGCAAATTCCAGTGCGATGGTGGCGTTGGCTGCCGTGCGGATGTAATCGTCGATCAGAGCGCGGATGGGCTTTTTGAGCCGGGAGCGGCCGAAGGGCTTGGAGTTGGTGGCGTTCCAGATCAGCGGCTCCATCAGCGGGCGGCCCATCTTGTGGGCGCAGCGCTGCGCCGTCCAGAAGCTGCCGTTTGACTGCAGCACAATGACCGCGTCATCCGTGTAGAAGTTGACCACAGAGGGCCGCCATGTGCCCTCGAAGTGCTCATCCTTCACGGTGTCCACGATGGCAAGGCCGCAGTCGATGCGGCCCTTCTCGCCGCTCCAGAGGGCGGCTGCCGTGGCAGGCGAGTGGAACCGGATGCTGCAGCCGATGGCGTTGTCCCCGGACAGGGTGGCAAAGGTGCAGCCGTATTTCAGCTCGTCCCGGCAGGCCTTGGCGTACTGTGCCACAAGGCGGTTGTCGGCCACCAGCTTTGCAAGGCTGTCCAGACTGCCGCCGGTGCCTACAAAGCCGTCGAACATGGAGCGGGCCGCCAGAACATCCACGGCCTTCTGGCCCCAGCTGCAGCCCACTTCCAGGTTGCGCAGGCCCTGCGGCAGGGCAATGCCAAGGTTCACGTCCTGCAGGGTGACGTGGCCCTCGTAATATTTATCTTTCAGGCGGTTGCGGCTCTGGTGGTAGTTGTAGGCGTCGGCCAGATCCTGCAGCTGCTGCAGTTCTTCCGCGCTCAGGCCCTCCACCGGGCCAAAATTCAGGGTGACGAACATGGTGCTCCTTTCAGCCGATGCGCATCTTGCGGGTAGGGTCGCGGCGGCAGGTCTTTGCGCCCCACAGGGCCAGCGCGCAGGCTTCCACCGGCAGGCTGTTCTCTCCGCCAAAGCCGAAGCCGCCCGCAAGGGGGCGCTTGGTTGCGGTGACAGCGCTCTCATTCAGGGCGGTCTGGGGTGCGTACCAGGTTAGGCCGCCCTCGCTCACCGCGTTGGTGAACAGGCTCACGGCGGCAATCACGTCCCGTGCTCCGGGCCGGACGACCGCGTTCTTTGCCTTCCAGACTTCCCGGATGCGCTCCACCAGCACGTCCACGCCGTTGCGCCCGTCGATGACCACACAGCTGGCCTTGCCGTACCGGTCGCACAGCCAGTCGGCCAGCCATGCAAGGCCCTGCCCGGTGGGCCGCAGGTCGATAAGAGAGACGCGGGCGGGGCCCTCTTTCGGGATGACCGCGCCGCACAGGCACACGGCGCTGCCGTCGGCGGCAAACTTGACGCCGTAGGCGGTTTTGCCCTCGGGCTTTTCGTCCTCGCTGGCGCAGGATGCCCACGCCTTACGGTCGAGGGCATAGTCCAGATGTTCGGCTGCCACCGGGCTCCACCAGCCCAGGCGTTCCCGTGCGAAGGTGTCGGCGTCCAGCTGCTCGCTCTCGCCCTCAATGGTGCCGTACTGGATGCGTCGCCCAAGGGCCGGGTTGGCCGCTGCCCAGCGGGCGGGATCCTTCACGTCGCCGATCTCCGGCACGCTGAACTCGAACCACGCGGCCTTTTTGGCTTCGCCCTCCAGTGCCCGCTTGCGCAGGGCGCGGAACACGGTGCCCACGGCATCCGGGCCGGGCGGGGTGCCCACATAGATGGTCTGGGGGTTCAGGCTGGCCGAAATGGCCGGGATGAAGCTGCCCTGTGCGGTCTCGTCCAACTCCTGTGCCTCGTCGAAGATGAGCAGGTCGCCGTGCTGGCCGCGTCCGCCGTTGCGGGTACGGGCCAGAAACTTGATCTTTGCGCCACTCTTCAGGATGATCTGCTCGCGGCCCAGCGCGGTGCGGATCTCGGAAACATACCGGCGCATTTTCGGCCCCCTCGAAGAAGGCCCGCATTTCCTCAAAGGTCTCGGTGGCGGTCTTTTGCAGGTGGGCCGTGTAGATGACCGTTTCGTTGAATGAGCATGCCGGAAGCCGCCCGCCCCTGCACCAGCAGGCTCTTGCCGTTCTGGCGGGGCACGCTGCCGCCCGCCGTGGGGGCAGTCCATTTGCCGGACACGGTGCGGCCCATCCAGTCGTCCAGGATGTCGCTCTGCCATGGGTCCAGCACGGTGCCGCCCGCCCGCAGGATGCGCACGGCATCCGGCCCGTCAGTGGCCTGGTACTCCGGCGCGATGCGTTCGGACGGCTCCTGGCTTCCCATCATTTTCACGCTCTGCGAGGATCTCGCCGATCTCGTCGCCATCGTCGTTTGCTCCTTCAATCTCTTCAATTTCCCGGATGGTCTCCCGGTACTGCTTGGTCAGCTGAGGCAGGGCGCGGCAGTCCTTGCAGGTGTCGATGCCCGCCGCCAGCACCTTGGCCAGCTGTTTGAGCTGCTCCAGCCGGGTGCCCCTGGCCGTGATACTTTTCATGGTCGCCATGGCTCAGAAGCCCCCTTCAAAATTTTCCTGTGTGTAAATCGGCGCTGGACGGCACAGGGGTCGCCGTGGGTGGGGGCGGGGGCCCTCCCCCACCCCTCACCAGTCGCCGTCTGAAACCTTCGGAACGCGCAGGAATTTGCCCGATTTTGGGCCGTTTTGACCGGTTTTGTTGCCCTTTTGCGCGTTGCAGAACCAGTGTGCGGGTTGGAGGTTATTCCAATCTTCCGCAGCGGCTCTGGCGGACGGGTAGCCGAACTCTCGCCAGCGGGAAACGGGCTTGATCTCGTCCACCACGAAGGATAGCGGATGCTGTGCGTCGGAAGGTTCGTCATAATGAATCGGCCCGAAACGCCCGTGACAGATGCCGCATTCGCCGCCCATCGCCCGGAGCCGGGCCCGGTGGCGGCGGCGCAGCTGGCCGTTGGCATAGCGCGGGTTGCCCATGTTGCCCATGCGGTTCACCTCCTGACAGACAAAAAGCCTGCACATGGCAGGCAGGCTTGCACCCCGCCAGGCACTCTCCGGGGGCCTTTGCAGGGGCGGGGGTGCTTTGCGGAGGGGGACAGGGTACAAAATGACCCCGGGGTACAAACGAGGCCCGGGGTGGTAAATATGGAGCCGTTGGCCGGACTTGAACCGGCATCGTGACCCGCCCTGACCGGACGGTGCTCTGCTTGAGCTACAACGGCATGAAATGTGCACAGCTGCCCGCAACGGCAGCTTGCTGGTCAGAATGGAAGGGAAACCGCTTGGCTATGCTGCCATGCACATTGTGGGATGATGTCCAGAACCCGCGTCTATTCAAAGGCCCCGCCGGGTACAGGCCCGGACGGTGCCGCTGGATAGCAAAGCAAAATGCCCGGCTGGTACATTCAGGCTGTTGGTCGGTAAATGTGTTCCCCTGTCGCAGCCGGGCAATACAAAAGCCGCAGGGTGTTGGATGTTGTCCAGCTCCTTGCGGCTTTCGCAGTCTAATAATATCACAGGCAAAACATTGAAAAACAGTGCAAGCTGCCCTCAAAACATGGTATTGTATTGCAAAGTGCCCCCAAAACATGGTATTTACTGGCGTTCTGGGACGTCCAGCGCCTTGACGGCTCTCTTTGTGCCGTCTGTATACGCTGCTTACTTCCATGCCCATCTTGACGGCGATCTGCTCCCACTTCTTGCCGCCGATGTATCGCAGGTGCAGGATCTCGTAATCTTGTATGTCCACGGTCTGGTTCATGACGCTCAGGATCTCCTTGCAGATCCTCTGGCACTCCATCACCTGCGCGTTGGCTGCCTGCATAGCGTCCGTAATGCGTTCCACAGAGCGGGGCAGCGCCTGACCGTCACCAGCGCCGCCGGGAACAGGGGAGAGCACCTGCGTGATATGCTCCGCGTCTGTACGGTACCGCTCTACCTCTTCCAGCTTGATCTTTTCCAGCTTTGCGGCCTTGCGGTACCGCCGTAACCATTCCTTTTTTTTTTCTTCATAGGTCATCGGGCTGCATCCTCCTTTATCCTCTATTCAGTTCCCCACTGTTCTGCCATAGCGTGGGCAATGCCGGGGAACGTTTTGGCCCTGTTTTTTGCGCGGTCTTTTGTAAACATTCCGCGGTGCTGATCCCCGTGCTTTGTAGAATACGATCCAGACGGGCACCATGTGGCCACAGGTTTGACGATCTGTGTTGGTTTCAACGGGTCAAGCCCTTTCAGCCACAGACAGGTTTTCTTTGTGTACGGATGCCCGTACTCATACGGTTGCACGGTCTGGGTATATGGCGGCAGGCAAAACACTTTGCTTGGCACCGGATTCTCTACGCAGATCTTTGGGATATCTGCCCACCAGAACCTCATAAACAGATCGCGGCCTTGGATGCCTTTTTATCACGCGCTCTTCTTGGAGTTGATGATCTTTCCAGAGATGCCTTGCTCCCGCATTGCTGAGATAGGTGCAAGGCGGGTGCGCAATGAGCAAGTCCCACTTGCCAATGTCATGCGTTACGCCGTCCATCGTCACGACTTGCCCCCCTCAGAGCCATTAGAGCGTCCCCGAAGATGTGCCACTCAGGATGCCCGCCGGACGGTTCTTGAATGTCGCACGAATACGCTTCATGCTCCAAAGCGCGAAACGCCTTGCAAACCTCCTGTGATTCCTCGCAGGCTATAAGTACACGCATTTCAGTTTCCTCCGTATGGTTCCGGCAACTTTGCCCACGCAAGGACTTTGCGCCCGCTGGTGTGCAGATCGCCGCGCCACTTCCCGTCAATGGTGCAGTCAGTGACTACATAGCGCCTGCCGCCGGGCACCTCAATGGTGACAAGCACCTCGCCGGAGGTCATTTCAAACATTCCGGGTCGCCATTTATCGGTGCCCTTAAATTTGTAAAAGATTGATTCGTGTTCAGGCGGTTTCCCGTGTTGCCAGTCCGGCCAGCTTTTAAGTTCAGCCGCCGGGCGTGCATCAATGACCCTCTCCACGTCCTGCAATGTGTGAATATAGCCCAGCGCGGTCTCCATGTTCGGGGTCTCTTTGAGTTCGCTGCTGTCAATCAATTTCACTTCATCCATGATCTGTCGTGTCCCTCCATCGGAATATACCTGTTTTCGCACTGGACGTTGTTGCAAAAACGCTCGGCTCCAATGACTTTCAGCGGCTTGCCACAAATCGGGCAGAATTTAGGCACCCCGCGTGTCTGGTACGGGTTTCCATCTGCCTTTGTTCCACCCGCTTGCAGCAGGTGAGCCATACACGCAATAGAGCCGGGCTCCACCACCGCCATACAGTTATGGCGTGCCTTGCAAGAACTACAATCCATTTTTTGCTTGCCTCCTATACCGCCCCGCCGGGCGGCCTTTTGTTAATTTGCGCTTACACAAGTAAAGTGCTGCGTCATCTTGTCAAACTCCAGCCCGGCATTTCCCACGCGGCCCTCTTTGTTTTTGGTCAGGCGGCTGAAATAGGTGTCACCGTCAGCTGACAGCAGCAAAATGGCATCCGCGTCCTGTTCGATCTGGCCGGATTCACGCAGATCCGCGTTGGACGGCTCTGCCCGTGCAGCGTTGCGGTTCAGCTGGGCCAGTGCCACAACGAGGATGCCGGTTGTCTGGGCCAGTTCATGCAGCGCAATGGAGATCTCTGTGATTGCATTGTACCGGTCACTGCTGCCACGCTCATGGATCAGCTGCAAATAGTCCACGAAAATGATATCTGCTTTCATTCGGAGGGCCTGTGCCTTGATCCACGCCACACCCTTGCCAGCTGCGGAACGGATGAACAGCGGCCAGCGCTTCATATCGGCCAGCCGGTCAAGTTCGTTCATGGACAGCGTTTTATTTTTGACCGCCGAGAGAGGAGCATACAGCTGGTTGGCAATCAGACGGGCCTGCAATGTGGCCGGGTCTGTTTCCAGCGAGAAATAACACACACGCTTGCCCTGCTTGGCCATGCCGGCAGCAAGCTGGAGGCTCAGAGCGGTTTTGCCTGCACTTGGTCTGCCGCCGATCACGAAATAATTGCCGGGCACGAGATGCAGGTTTTCGTCCAGCTTGGACAGGCCGGTGCGGATGTACTTGGGTTTCTCGTCCAAATGCCGGATATAGTCATCCAGCAGCTCGCCCACACTCTGAAAATCTCCCTTCTCGGTGTGGATATCCAGTGCTTGCCCCATCTGCTGGTACAGATCCGGCAGGTCATCAAAGGCGGTTGCAGCGTCAACGGCTTTAAAGGCAAGGCTTTGGAAACGCACCTTTGCGGCATCCTCCATGATGATTCGCGTCCATTCTTCCACGCGGTCGCGGGTTATGCGGATGCACTCGCTCTCACAGGAGGACACGCAGGACATCAGGTTTTGCTTTTGATCCGGGTATTTTGCCACAATCTGCATGATATCCAGAATGCCCTTTGTGATCCAGAAGCCCTGCACCGCTGCAAAGGTGGGCTGCAGTTCAGGCCGGAAATGCTCAATGCTCAACTCCGGCAGGGAATACGGTGCCAGCTGATCGTCCATCAGCAGCGCGCCAATTAACACGCTTTGCACATCCATCACAGATCCTCCCATGTACGCCCGCCATACGGGGTTGTAGGCTGTGCAGCGGGCTGGCCCAACTCTTTCCGGTTCCTCAGCCAGTTACGCGCTGCCGCTTTCCAGTCCTTCATTTTGGTTTTACCCACGATCCACCCGTTAGCCTCGTACCGATCAACGAACTTGTCAGCCTCGGTCTGAGCATCAGCAGGCGGGACACCACGCTCCCGGAAGTACGCTCTGACCTGTTCCACCGTAGGCGGTGAAAAACGAGTTGCGGACGGCCCTTTATTCTCGCTTTTATTATTATTTTCTTTCTTGGGTGCACATTCTGCACCGGTAGAGGTGCACTTTTTTGCACCCATCAGAGTGCACATTATTCACCGGTGCATTTTCTTCACCGGTGCACTTTTTGCACCCATCAGACGCAGAAGCACACGCCGCCGGGCGAAGCGCTGCATACCGGTTTGTGGGCCTGCCGTTTACCGGCTCAGTCCACTTGCGGATTAGGCCGTCCTTTTCCAGTTCAGCCAGCAGGTTCAGCACGGCCCGCTTGCTCAGCTTGAAATACTCCACAACGTAGCTGACAGAGCCATAAAAGCAAGACTGTTCGTCCTGTGAAAAACCCCAGATCAGGGCATAAATCAAGAGTTTGTTGCCGTTGAGGTTGTAGTCTGTGACCATCCACGGCTGCACCACAACATATCCGTCTTTTCTCATCCTGCTTGTCCTCCTGAATCAAAACGGGAGATCGTCACTGTCATCAATCACTGCAAAATCGTCCACGCCGCCGTAGTTTGCAGGCGGGTCTGCTTTCGGCCAGGCACCAGAGCGCGGGGCAGCCTCGCCGCCCTCGTCCACCGGCTTGCTGGTGCCCTTGGAGCCCGCAAAGTTGATGTTGTCCGCCACCACGGCAACGGATGTACGGTTGTTGCCGTTCTTGTCCTGATAGTTGTTGGTCTGGAGACGGCCATTGATGGCGACCAGACTGCCCTTCTGGAAGTAGCGGCACACAAAATCCGCCTGCTGCCGCCATGCCACGATATCCACAAAATCGGCCTGACGCTGCTCGCCGGGCTTTGCGAAATTGCGGTCACAGGCAATGCGGAAGCGGCAGACATTCACCCCGCCGGGGTGGTGCGGAGTTCAGGATCCGCCACAAGGCGGCCCATAATTGCGATAACATTAAGCATTGATATAGTCCTTTCCAACGGCGGTCATCCATGCAGCGTGTGCGCCGGGGCCGTTCTTCTCCTCATATTTCGCCTGTGCAACAGCTTTCAGGGTCTGGGCGCAGGTGGCGTTATAGTGCGGGCTCATGCCCGGCTCATTGTGGTGCTGGTGGCACAGCCAGACCTTGAGGCCGTGCCTCTCCGAAAAGCTGCGCAGCGGCCCATTGAGGACATGGTGCTCCTCCAGCCCGCGCGTGGTCTTTACCGCGTACCAGCGGCGGCAGATGTAGCACTCCTTTTCTGCCTGAATGATGCTTTTAGACAAGCGGCACCCCATCCTTTTGCGTGCTCTCATAAGCCTCGCGGTATGAGTGCACATTATCGACCTGATACTTCTGGCCGTTGAAAAGTTTAACGGTGAACCCATCAATGAAGTCATACCGCCGGGCGACGTTGATGCACTGCGCCAAGCCCCGTGCGGTGTTCCAGTTGACTCCGTGAGCCATCAGCAGCTTGCAAAAACGCTTGCGGGTCATTTTCTTGGTCATCTGTCAAGACTCCTTTCCAATAGCGCCCTGGCCTCTCTGGATCCGGGCATACATTTCGCCGTAAGGGTACAGCGTGGCCTCCGTGAAGCACTCGGCTTTTTTCGTTGTAGACCATCAGGATGCCCTTGTGCCCCTCAGAGTATTGGCGCAGTTCGATGATGGTACGGACAGCCTGCCGGATATCGCGAGCCTGTGATTTGTGCTGCGAGATCATCAGCTTTTCAAAGCGTTTGCGTTTCATGGTTCACTCCACTCCTGCCAGTAGGCAGTCACTAAGGGATCACTCACGCCCATCTCGGCAAGGCGGTCAAAGATCCCGTCTATCATGTTCTTCATTTCTTGGGTGGTAAAGGTGGAGCTGCCCTGTGTGCATTTAACCGTGCAGCGGTTGCCGTCCAGTATCTCCACCACATGGACAAGCCGATAGCAGCCGCGCAGGATATCCAGAGCGCCCGCCGGGCACTCCAGATAGTCCACCTTGGCCCCGTACTTTTCCAGCATCTCCAGATAACAGTCCTCCGGGGTCACGCCGCCGGTGCGCCCGGCGTTGTAGTGGTCGGCCATGATGGTGAGCAGCGCCCACATGAGGGCATTCTGGGCCGTTGTGCGGCCCTTGTGCTCAGGCTCCACCGTCAGGGTCAGGCGCAGCGGCTGCCCGTGGGCCAGATCATCAAGGCGCTGGAAAATCTGGGTTTCCACAAATTCCGCGGTGTTTTCCACCTCGATGCAGTGAGATTGTGGATTGTACACCACCGGCAGCCTGCCAATCACTCGGTTTGCCATACCACTTTGCAATCTCCCTGCAGGAACTGCACGCCAATAATGCGGCCATCATCGGCCCGCAGCAGCTTGTCCACGGTCAGAGCGCCGTGCAGGCGGTAGCCGGTGGGCTGATCGCTCTGCCCCTTGGCTGTCCGCTGGTATACCGGCTCAATGACAACGCCGCCCATGGTCATGGATGGCAGGGCCATCACGTCAGATCCGGCACCCCAGAGGATGCAGCAGCCAAAAAGCTGCCGTTTTCCTTCCACTTGTCCGGGTTGCTGATCTGCAGCTTGCCCGCCGGGGCCGCTGCATCCTTGACGGCATAGTTGTTGATAAGCGGGTTATACACGCCCACGCCGCACCAGAGGCGGCCATCCGCGAAGTAATAGCGGCGTGTCCAGCCCAGAGGGCCAAACGTTTCATCCATCATGCGGACGATGGCGGCAGGGTCAGGCAGGCACCGGACGCGCACGGCATCAGGGCCGCACTCGCAAACTACCACCTGCACCTCCTGCGGGGCCGTCTGCCGGGGTTTTGTGTACGGCAGGGGAAACTGTACCACCTGCGCCGCCGGGCGCTCCTGCGCGTTCTGCGGGGCCTTGCGGCGGGCGGCGTTACTTTTTGTGGTTGTAGGCATTATGTAAACGCTCTCCTTTCTCGTTGTAGGATCTCGGATCTGCGAGAGGGTGCAGCCAGCCATATTGCAGGGCAGCCTGTGCGGCGGCCCTCTGAGGGGGGCAGCTCTCCACAGATCATTCATTTCGTCAGCCGTCACGTTGGTGGCAATGTGTGTGTGGTGGGTGCAGGGCACCATGCAGATCACTGTGCCATCCTCTGCGGTAGTGTAGACCACGGGAGGCATCAGGCGGCGGATCTCGCACAGCAGCTTTGCCTGCTTTGTCGGGGTCATGGCGCGGGGCCACAGCCAATCCTCGTCAAGCATCCACACCAGTTTCCCGTCCAGCGTGGCCTGCTTTGCGTTGGGCCATGCGTTGGTGTGGATCTTACGCCTGACGGTGGCGGGCGTTTTTCCGTGGATCTCAGCCCACTCCTCAACAGTGACCATCCTTCCCATGAGATCAGCTCCTTTCTTTGCGCTATGCGCTGGCAGTGGCTCTTGTTTTACCTCCTGCCACCATTGGAGGGCACGGTCAGCTCAGACCGTTCAGGACGGGGACGCTGCTTTCCCCGCCCACATAGGTGGGAAGCTTGCCGTCCCACAGTGCGTCTACGCCGGTGATGCGGTAGTATTCCAGCAGATTGCTGTCCAGACTGTCGGTCAGAGCATCGTTGGCCTCGGCCTTTTTCTGAGCGGCATACAACTCAGCATCCGCAGCCACCTTGGATTTTTCGGCCTCAGCCTTTGCGGCGATCAGATCCGCGTCCGCCGTTGCCTGCGCTTCCACGCGGCGCTTTTCGGCATCGGTCTCGGCCTTTTCTTTTTCCTGCTGGGCCTTCACCTTTGCTTCAACGGCATCCGTAAAGGTATCCGTGAAATCGAAATTCGTGATGCTGATGTAAGAGAGGTCGATGTTGTACTGTGCCAAACACTGCGCAGCTGCGCGTCCATCTGTTCTGCCACGGCATCCCGGTTGGAAATCAGACTGCTGGCATCATAGTGTGCTACAACTGCCTTGACCACCTCCGGGACACGGGGCAGGATCAGAACATCCTCGTACTTGCGGCCCACCTCTTTGTAGATGGTCATGGCATTGGCCTGATTGATCCGGTAGCCCACCGTCACGCTGGTGGCCACTTCCTGAATGTCGGAACTGAACGCCGAGAGGTCGATGCTGACCTCCTGCACCCGGTTATCCATCTTGACAATGGACTGCCACGGTGCCTTTACCACAACGCCTGCGTCCTTGGTGCCGTTTTCGACCTTGCCAAAGGTGGTCACAATGCCGGTGTAGCCGGTCGGCACGAACGAGACACAAGAAATAACGATCAGGACGGCTGCCAGAGCGCCGGGGATCACGGCAGCGGCCTTATATTCAGACCGGAACAGGCAGAATGCTGCCAACAGAGCCAGAATGCCAAAAATAAAAAGATCATAGGTTCCTCACTTCCACATGGTTGAAATCATTCGGCCAGCGTTGAAGTAATGTCAGAGCGTGGCAGATTAGGGCGCCATTTCATAGAGCATCCTCCAGACGTGTGATCTCATAGATCGAGTTATACAGGTAGTGCCGCCCGCCCCGCAGGTATTCGAGGCTTTGCAACAGCATTTCAAGATGATACAGGGCAGGCGGCGGGTTGCTGCCTTTCAGGTGGTAGTGCAGCCAGTGGATCAGTTCCCCCAGCTGCGGATCAGACAGCCGCAGCACCGTGGATGCCTGAAACTTGCGCCCGCGGTCATCCACCGCGTAATAGAGCACACCCGCATATTGCAGACAGTCGCAGTCTATGGTATACTCTGAGGGGAGAAAACTGTCCGTGTTCTCTTTGGGCTTGTCCGTGTTGGCGCACGGGCGGGCCCTTTCTTTTTTGCCCGATCATAAATTGAACAGCTTAGAGAGAAAAGCTGCCTCCTTGCCGGTAAATTCTTCTTTGCGTTCAGAGGGTTTCATTTTATAGCGGGCAATGACGGCAGATTTTACGCTGTTTGCAAACCCATCAGCTGCCTGCTGCAGCTGTTCGTCCGTCAGATTGGGGATAAGGCCGTCAACAAACGTTTCGATCAGGGCCACCGTGAGGAGCATAAGCCGCTGAATGCGTTGGCCCTTCCCGATAAAACTAACTCCAACGTTATCTCCAATTTTTTCAATGACAATCTTCATGGTGTTTCCTTCCTTTTCCTCTGGTGCGCGGCGGGGGCAATTCAGCCTCACGGCGCTCTATCAGATCCCGCCGCATGATGTATTTATACGGTTTCTTGGGTTTCCGGGTCTGGGTGGGGCGTAGTGCGTGGTAAATGCGGCGGTGCTCTTGTAGCCAAGCCGCCGGGCCACCATTGCGGACGTGCCGGATGCGATCAGGTCGCCGGTCTTGGCATCCCAAACGGTGTACCAGTTGCAATAGTTGTAAAAATCAGCCATTGCCGCGTTCTTCCTTCATCAGTGCTATGAGGCCGTCAAGTTCCTCGGCCACAAGGTCATAAGTTTCGGCCCGTGCCTTGCAGCTGGCCTTTACCGGGGCAGCGGATGCGTCCAGCAGGTTTGCGCTGTTCGTGTTGCGCTGGGCAAGCCGCCTATACTGCCGGTTCAGGCTCTCCGCGTATTCAATCGCTGTCATACCCATGTCATGCACCCCGCCGGGCATCGCTCCGGCTCTCGGTCGCGGTCAGACCGCTGCGCTGCTTCTGGGTGCTGTGCTCGTAGTGCTTGCTGCCGGCAAGCATCCCGCTCACGCTCAGGAACAGGCCAAAGCCCACCGCAGCAAGCACCCACGGCGCGGCCTTGACAGCCTCAGCCACTTCCCAGCCGCCCCGCATGATAAGCAGGTGGGCAATGCCGGTGTTAAGCCAGACCAGCACCCGTGCGGCACCCACGCCTGCCAGAAAAGCCACGCTGCAAATTTTAAGATACCGTTTCATTGTCCTTGTCCTCCTCAGTTTCCATGCGATCCAGCAGATCGGCCGCGTTCGTCACAATCGAAATGAGATAGCCCGCCGGGTCATCCGATCCGGCAGCGAGTGCGGCCAGCAGGGAAACGCACAGTTTCGATGTCTCAAGCCTCACGCAGTTGGTTTCAATCTGCGGGTTCCCATCCTCACCATACGATACGCGAATATAGCTCTTGTTCGGTTTGGTCATGCTGCACCATCCTTTTCTTTCACGCCGATCCGCTCCGCGTCCTCCGGTTTTGCCACCGGGCTGCGCTCTGCTGCCCACTTGGCCAGCAATGCCGGATAGATCAGATATACGTCCCACTGCCGCCGGGGGCGGGTGCCTTGATGTAATCGCCAAACGGGAAAACCCGCTGCTGCAGCCCCAGCTGCAGGGTGTCCTTGCCGATGGAAAACCCACATCCCGCAGGTAATCCACAGCCACCTGTGGCCTGACAAGTGCTTTCATGCTGTCCTCCTTAGCCGCGTGCTGCGGCAGCCTGTGCGTCCTTCATGCGCCGGATCTCTTCCGGCGTGAGGCCGGTGTCCTCGTACTGGCCGAGGCGCTGCACCAGATCGTCCTTTTTGGCGGTGCTCCAATAGCCGCTCTTGATGCCGTTGCACCGCTGGGCTGTCAGTCGTTCCATGTGCCGTCCTCCATGTCAAGGCTCCAAAACTCGGCCAGCGTCTTGCACACCGGCTTTGTAAAGCCAATCAGATCCTCGCCCTTGGCAGCTGCCAGCAGCGCGTCACCATTGAGGAGGCAAATACCGCCGCCCTCCCACAGATCGGATGCCCGGCCATTGTACGGCAGGTGGCGCAGCCGCCCCTCCTCGTTGACGATCAGGTCAATGCCATCCACCGGCTCTCGCGCCCACGTTATGCCCAGACAGCTGGGCGTTACCTCGATAGGGCCGCCCACCAGTTCCTGCATGGTTTCCAGCTTGATGCTGTCCCCATCGTCACAGGCCGCCAGTTTGCAGGGGCCCACTGCCGGGATAGAGATCATATATCTATCCATCAAAATTCCCTCCTCACGCTTTCGGCTCCCGTTCCAGCAAATAGTCAATGGAGCAATGGAACAGATCCGACATCATTACAAGTTTTGACTGTGGGATGCTGCCGTGGGCCATCCAGTTGTAAACAGTCTTTCGCGTCACGCCGAGGTGCTTTTGCAAGATCTTCCACGGTCATTCCTGCCCGGCTGCGTTCTGCGTTAATATTGGGATAAGACACCTTGAAATCTCCTTTCTGTCTTTCGTTACTCGTTTTGAGTAACCACTATTATAGTATACCCGAAACGAATATTTGTAAAAAAAAAAATTACCCAATTTGAACAGCCGATTTTTGTCTAAACTGCCCAAATTGAGTAAAACGCATTGTTTCATTACTCAAAATGTGTATTATAATAACTAGAAAGGAGTTGGTGCAAATGAATCGCCTATCTCAGCTCCGTCAAGAAAAAGGGCTCAATATGAGAGAGGCTGCACGCGGACTAAATATGCCGTACACAACGTATGTGAACTATGAGAAGGGCACAAGAGAGCCAAACTCGGAAACGCTCATTGCGTTGGCAGAATTTTACGGGGTGTCAATTGACTATCTCCTGTGCAAGAGCAGCACCCCCAACAGTGGCGAGATCCCGCCGGGATTTCAGCCAATGCCCGCCATGACAGAGGTGCCACTGGTTGGCCGGATCGCCTGCGGCACGCCGATCACGGCAGAGGAGAACGTGGAGCGCATGGTCTGTGTCCCCTCAAAATGGCACGCCACCTTTACGCTGACCTGCGAGGGCACCAGCATGGAGCCGAAGATCCATGACGGTGATCTGGTAGCCATCCGCAGCCAGCCAACGGTTGAAAACGGCGAGGTTGCCGCCGTGCGGATCGAGGGAGAGGCCACCCTGAAACGGGTATATTTGCACAGCAACTTTATTGAGCTGCGGGCAGAAAACCCGGCATTTGAAAGTATTATCCTCGCCCGCGAGGAAATGAACACCGTAACGATCGAGGGCAAGGCCGTTGGGCTTTGCAGGGATATCTAAAACACGGAGGTGCGAGCATGAAAGGAGTAGCCAGAATCGGCGTAGTGGCAGGCGTGATGGTTCTTTGCCTGACGGCTTGCGGTGAAAGCAGAATTTCAGTGTCATCGGAAATTACGTCCGCTATTTCGCAACCTGCAGAAGTGTCAACGGAGTATTTCAAATCTGATAAGGGATTGAATCATTTCTTTCAGAAATATAATGAAATTGCTGAATATCCTTTTGAAGAGGAGCAAATACAGCAGGGAAACGTAAAAGCAAAGGCTTTAATCTCAACTGGCGATTTTTATATTGAGATGGTCAATAGCCAAAACGGCCTCGAAATTCTTATAGATGATGGCCCAGAAGAATCGGTTGCGCTTTACCCTGTTTTCCGAGATTTTTTGAAAGTCATGGACGACTCGCTTTCCGATGAACAAATTAAACAGGCATGGAGCGATATCAAGAAAATTGGGACAAAATATATGTATGATGGAAACTATACTTTAAACAGTTTAAAAATGAACTACAGCAATGTGGAATTTCAAGGTTCTCGTCAAGTGAAAGTCCATATCTACGGCCTGCAATATTCGGCATAACCAGAAGAGGAGTGCAATATTATGGGGTTGCGATTCAGAAAAAAGCATAAAACTGGGAGGTCTCCGTATCAATTTTAGCAAATCTGGCATCGGGTACAGTTACGGCGTTAAGGGGCTTAGATACACGAAAACAGCTAATGGAAAGGATCGCATCACGGCCTCTATTCCGGGCACCGGTATATCCTATGTGGAGGAGAGCGCCAGAAAAAAGCGAAAAGGTTCATCAACGCAGCCGGTTGTACCGGAGCCAAAGAAAAATTATCGAATTCCGCTGGCAATAAAAATACTTGCCGTTTTGTGCGGCATCGGATTTGTTGCCTATTATATGGTGCAGGGGTGGGAAATGGTCACGGCGTTGTGTTCCGGCGCGCTCATGGGCGGTCTGAGCTATCTCGCTCTTTCCTTTCTGTATGGAGCGGCGGCGGAAGCAGTTGGCTCCTTTGCTGCACAAGGACGTCTCACCTGCGCAGAATGATGATCCTGAGGAAAAATAAAAAAAAAAACCTCCCCCAGTGCGCCAACACCGGGAGAGGTTCAGATCAGGATGCCTGCGGTAGCATCGTAGATCTCAAACAAGCCAAAACTTGCAGATCTATAATACCACCGCCGGGCAAAGTATGCAAGCGGAGGTATAAATATTGAAATGTCAGAGAACCGCCTGCGGGCGGGATATCCCAGAGGACGCGCTGTTTTGCCCCTACTGCGGGAAAAAGCAGCAGCACACGGCAGCGCCAAAGCCGCGCAAGCGTGCCAATGGCAAAGGCAGCGTGTACCGCCGGGGAAAATCATGGTGCGCGCAGTCGCGTATATATCGCGGCGGCGTGCTGGTGTTTGAGCGCATAAAGGCGGCTTTCCCACACGGGCGGCAGCTGAGGATATCTGGACGGATACACCCGCACCGGTGTGGTACCCAGATCCATGCGCCTGATTGACTGCTGGATGGCCTTGCAGAAAACAAAAAAGTGGCAGGCTCTCAGCAAGGACAAGCGCAGCCATTATGGCACCGCATGGCGCAGGCTGGAACGGATTCAAATGCAGGTCGTGGGGCAGATCCCCTTTAAGGTGCTGCAGGAGCTGACGGATGCCGCGCCCGGTGACTACTATGCCCACAGGGATATCAAAACGCTGCTGGGCAAGCTGTATGAGGTAGCCGTCACCAGCGAGGCGCTGGACATGGCGCAGGACAAAACGGCCCTGATCGAACTGCCGCCGGTGCCAGACAGTGAGCGGGACGCTTACACCGTGGACGAGGTGAACGGGATGTGGCGGGCATACCGCGCCGGGGACGATCTGGCCCGGTATGCGCTAATCCTGTGCTATACCGGCATGAGGCCGGGCGAGTTGATGCAGCTGGATCTCTCCAACATCGACTTGCAGCGGCAGCGCATTGTGGGCGGTATTAAGACGGCAGCGGGCAAAAACCGGGAGATCCCCATAGCCACGGCCATTGTGCCGCTGGTGGCCGAGGCCATGCGGGTGGCCACCCACGGTCTGGCCGATGGTTGCCGTGAGCACTTCTATGACCGCTGGTGCCCGTCCGTGGAGCGCTGGGGAGGCAGGCCGCACATGACGGCCCACAGCTGCCGTCACACGCTGGCCACGGCCATGGAGGCCGCCGGGGTGTCGGTGCTGCTGCAAAAGCTGATCCTTGGGCACGCTGTCAAGGATATCACGCAGCATTACAGCCGCCACCAGCCTTTTGAGGATAAGCTGGCCGCCGTTGAGCGTGCAACGGCCATTTTTAACGAGGATGTGGGTAGCTGACCGGGTTGCCTGCAAAGCCCGATTTCCGCAACGATTCAACGTGGCTTTTTCTGGCTCTGCTAAGGGCGTAGGTCGTCTAAACAACGGCGCGAGGGTTCAAATCCTCCTACTCCGCCAAGAAAAAGCTCGATGATCCATTGAGATCACCGGGCTTTTTCCATTTTTGCACGCAAAAAAGAAGGGGCACCGGCTTTTGAAAGTCCGGTGCCCTTTTCCGCGTCACAGCAGCAGGTTGGTGATGACGGCCAGCACCAGCAAGTGCACCGGGTAGAACCAGTAAAAGGCCTTTTTTGCAGCGGACTGCACGCACCGCGCTGTCCGTTATAGAACCAGACCAGCACAAAGGCCAGCGGAGCGGTGAGCTCGAATAAAAACAGCACTGCGCCCGCAAGGCACTGCCGCTTGCGGTCTGCGCGGGTGAGGTATAAGGCGCAGATGATGAGCACGCCGATGGCGTGGTAGTCGGTGTTGACAGCCAGCGCCAGCGCGGCGCAGCCGCCCGCCCACACAAGCCCCTGCCAGCCGGGCAGGCCGTTTTCCTTTTCAAAGCGCTTGAGCCCCGCCATGGCCAGCACGCCCAGCGCCAGTGTCCAGTAAACGTTCTGCGCGCCCGGGTAAAAGGGGGCGCGTAAGAACGCAAGGTCAAAGGGTATCTCGCTCAAAAGGCCGAACAGCACCAGCCGCCCAAGGTAGCCTTTGACGTTGTGGGTGTGCACAAAGCCCTCCACCAGCAGAAAACAGAACAGCGGAAAGGCCAGCCGTCCGGTGAAGCGCAGCACCATGTCCAGCCAGTACAGCGGGTAGGCAGAAAGGGTGTCTTGGGAGAGGGTGCCGGCGTCCAGCCCGGGCGTAAGGATGCCCGCCTCGATGCAGGACGCACCGATGTGGTCCACCAGCATGGTGATGCAGGCAATGGTTTTAAGAGCGGTGCCGCTGAAGGTGCGGCGCGGGGAAAGTGCAGTCATAAAGAACACCTCGTTCAGTTTGCAAAAAATCGTTACAGGAACTATAACGAAGGAAAGACGGCGTTTCCTGCAGAAATCGCGGCAAAATCTGCACAGAGCGTGCAAAAATCGGGGCAAAAACGCTTGACAGAAAAGGCGCGGGATAGTACAATCAAGAAGATAATTGAACTATCTCAAACGAAAGATGAAAAAGATTCACAGAGAATCGGGCGTCTCCGAACCAGATCAGAAGGAAGGAGGCTTTGGGCATGACGCTTTTTTCCTACGAGATCTTTGATGCAGTGGCACGCCAGGGCAGCTTTAACAAGGCGGCACAGCAGCTGCATCTGACCCCTTCGGCCATCAGCCACGCCATTGCCGTGATGGAGGAGGAACTGGGCTTTGCCCTGTTCAACCGCGGCAAAAACGGCGTATCCATGACCAGTTATGGTGCTTCGCTGTACCCGTCCATCCGTGCGGTGCTCAACAGTGACGAGGCACTCAAGCAGAGCATTGCCCGCCTGAACGGCCTGGAAAAAGGCAAGGTGAAGCTGGGGGTATTCAACTCGGTGTGCGCTTCGCTGCTGCCGGGCCTGCTCAAGAGCTTCGCGGCCCAGTACCCTCAGATCGAAATTGAAGTGTATCAGGGCACCTACGACGATGTCAGGAGTGGCTGCGCACCGGGCAGGTGGACATTGCGTTCCTTTCCTCCACCTGCAAGGAGGAATTCAACCTCACCGAGCTGTTTCGGGAGCCGCTGCTGTGCATCGTGCCGCAGGACTGGCCCGAACCCCAGGGCGGCGTGATGACCCCTGCTCTGATGAACGGCCAGAGCTTTGTGGTGCAGTGCGATGCCACCGACGCCGAGATGCGTCAGTTCCTGAAAAAATATAAGATCGGCACCGAGCGCCGCTGCCATGTCATCGACGACCAGTCCAACATCGCCATGGTGGAAGCAGGTCTGGGCATTTCCATCATGCCGCAGATGCTGCTGCGGGATTGCAAGGCCGCCGTCAAGGTGTATCCCATCGAGCCGGAGGAGTATCGCGTGGTGGGCTTGGCCGTGCAGCGCCCGGCCTCCATGGCTCCCGCCGTGGAGCAGATGTTCCACCACATCGTGGACTACTGCCGTCAGCTGGAGCTGCCCCTGTGACCTGTTCAGTATAACACAAAGCGGCCGGTGCGGAAAACACCGGCCGCTTTTTGCATAAAACAAAACCTTTGCTGCCGGAGCGAAGGTTTCTGCACGGCGTTGCTTTACACTGCCAGAAATTTCCGGTATAATGAAAGATAGAACAGAGCAAAACGCCAAAGGAAGAGGTTTTTATGGAGACTGCGGGGTACGATTCCAGCCGACCGCTGGCCGAACAGGTTGCACAGCGGATCAAGGACTACATTCTGGAAGAAAAACTGAAGAGCGGCGACAAGCTGCCCACTGAAACAGCGCTTGCCCGCGAGATGGGTGTGGCACGCAGTACCGTGCGCGAGGCCATCAAGCGGCTGGAGTCACAGAACATTCTGACCGTGCGCCACGGCGCGGGCTCTTTGTGACCGACCAGCCCGGCCTGGCGGATGACCCGCTGGGGCTGGATTTCATTGAGGACAAGGAGCGTCTGGCCTTCGACCTGCTGGAGGTGCGTAACATCATCGAGCCGGCCATTGCCGCACTGGCGGCGCGCCATGCCACCCCGGAGGACATCGCCGAGATGGAATCGCTGTACAACCTCATGGAATACCACATCCTGCATGGGCAGGACTATCTGGACGAGGATATGAAGTTCCACCGGACCATTGCCCGCGCCAGCGGCAATCTGGTGGCTCCCCAGCTGGCTCCCATCATCACGGCGTCGGTGGAGGTGTTCACCGAGGGCACCCACCGCGCTCTGCTGCAGGAGACCCTGGACACCCACAAGGCTGTACTGGAGGCCATCAAGTGCGGCGACAGCACCTGGGCACGGGATGCCATGACCCTGCACCTTTCCTACAACCGCGACCTGTACCGGAAGATGCACCGCGCCCGCAGCGGTGAACCGCCCCTTGCTCCCAAAGTGCCGGAATGGGTGCTGCAGCTCAAGGAGCTGACCAAGCCCGAAGAACCGGAAGAAAAAGAGTAAATCGAACGCAAACAGCCCGCATGACGGAGCACGATGCTCCTGCCATGCGGGCTGTTTTTCTGTGTTAACTCAGGCGGCGGGATGCATTACCACTCGGCAACGCTGCCGTCCTTGTGGCGCCAGACGGGGTTCTTCCACTCGTGCGGGGTCTTGTTCTCCTCCAGCACCAGTTCCTTGTTGACGTCCACGCCCAGACCGGGACGGACGGGCAGCTGCACGCGGCCGTCCACGAACTTGAAGTCGTCCTGGTTCTTGACATAGTCCAGCACGCTCTTGCCCACGTTGTAGTGGATGCCGATGCTCTGCTCCTGGATCACGGCGTTGTAGCAGGTGGCGTCCACGTTCAGGCAGCTGGCCAGAGCGATGGGGCCCAGGGGGCAGTGGGGGGGCCAGGGCAACGTCGTAGGCTTCGGCCATGGAGGCGATCTTCTTGACCTCGGTCAGGCCGCCGGCATGGCTCAGGTCGGGCTGGATGATGTCCACGCCGCCGGCCTGCAGCAGGCGCTTGAAGTCGTACTTGGTGAACAGACGCTCGCCGGTGGCAATGGGCACATTGCAGGCAGCGGCGATCTCCTTGAACACCTCCATGTTGTCGCACAGCACCGGCTCCTCCAGGAACATGGGGTCAAACTCCTCCAGCTTCTTGGCCAGGACCTTTGCCATGGGCTTGTGCACACGGCCGTGGAAGTCGATGGCGATGCCGAAATACTTGCCGCAGCTCTCCCGGATGGCGGCCACGCGCTCCAGGACCTCGTCAATCTTGGCGTAGGAGTCGATGAACTGCAGCTCTTCCGTGGCGTTCATCTTGATGGCGGTAAAGCCGGCGTTCTTCTTCTCCAGCGCCGCCGCGCCCACATCGCTGGGACGGTCGCCGCCAATCCAGCTGTAGACCCGCATCTTGTCGCGGCAGGCACCGCCCATGAGCTGATAGACCGGGGCGTGGAAGACCTTGCCCTTGATATCCCACAGGGCCTGGTCAATACCGGCGATGGCGCTCATCAGCACGCCGCCGCCCCGGTAGAAGCCGGCACGGTACAGCACAGCGGAAAAATCTTCGATCCTCATGGGGTCCTGGCCAATGAGGTAGGGCTTCATCTCCTGCACACAGGCCAGCACCGTGGCGGTGTGGCCCTCCAAGACGGGCTCGCCCCAACCGGTGATGCCCTCGTCTGTCACAATCTCAACAAAGCCCCAGCGGGGACGGACGGTATAGGTGTTGACTTCAACGATCTTCATGGGAAATCATCCTTTCTCTTGTATTGCAGAAGGTTTCAATGGGTTCAGGTTCAGCGCTGGATCTGCTCCACCATGCCACGCACATAGGCGGCGCAGGCCTCCCAGTCATTGGCGGCTACGGCATCCTTGGGCATCAGGCTGGAGGCCAGGCCTACGCTGATGCAGCCGGCGTCAAAGAACTCGCGGATGTTGGCGGGGCTCACGCCGCCGATGGCCATGTAGTTGGTGCCGTCAAAGGGGCCCTGCAGGTCCTTGACGTAGTGGCGGGGCATGCTGCCGGCCGGGAACAGCTTCATGGTCTTGTAGCCGAACTGCAGGCTGGTGGCCACGTCGGTGGGGGTCAGCACGCCGGGCAGCAGGGCGATGTCGTTCTCGGCGCAGTAGCTGAACACATCCAGCGGGGTGCCGGGGGTCAGAAGGAACTGTGCACCGGCGTCCAGAGCGGCTTTGCAGCGCTCCACGGTGATGGCGGTGCCGGCACCCACGGTGCAGCGGTCCCCGAAATGGGTGCGCAGCATCGTGATCTGCTCCAGGGCGTGGGGGCTATTCAGTGCCACCTCAAAGAAGGGGCACCGCCCTGCACGGCGGCCTCGGCGTAATCAATGGTCTTTTCCAGCGGAACGTTCCGCAGGATGGCCAGCAAAGGGTGTTTGGAAACCAGATCATAAGTGTCCATACAGAAAAACTCCTTTCGGCAAACAATGAAACCAGCGGTTTCAGCGGATCAACGGTAGGTGATGGCGGCTCCCGTCAGGGCAGCTTCCATCTGGGCGGCGTCGGGGTAGCCCTCCACGTCGCCCGGGGTCTGGGGGCCAGGGCGCCGCAGATGGCACCCATGCGGCCTGCGGTGACCACATCGCGGCCCTGCAGGATGCCGGCCAGGAAGCCGGCATTGAAGCCGTCACCGGCGCCGATGGGCTCAATGGGCTTACAGGGGTAGGGCGGCAGCTTTTCGCGGGTGGTCTTGTCGGCCACCCAGGCACCGTTGCCGCCGTCCTTGATGGCCACATACTGTGCGCAGCCGTCGCGGAACAGCAGATCGAAGATGGCGTCCGGGTCGCGCAGGCCGAACAGGGCGTCGGCCTCGTCCAGGCCCAGCAGCACGATCTCGCTCTGCAGGGTCAGCTCCCGGATCAGGGGGCGTAGTCCTGCCCACGCCACAGCTTGCGGCGGATGTTGGGGTCAAAGCTGATGGCAACGCCTTTTTCCTTGGCTAGGGCAAAGGCAGCCTTGGTCATTTCCAGGCAGCTCTCGCTCAGCACGGGTGTGATGCCGCTCATGTGCAGTACCTTGACGCCGTCCAGCAGGGCGGGGGTCACGTCCTCGGGGCACAGGTGGCTGGCGGCGCTGTTCTCACGGTAGTAGAACACTTTGGTCTCGCCCACGCCGGTCTCCTTGAACATGATGCCGGTGCGGTGGTCGGGGTCGTAGATGACGCGGGAACAGTCCACGCCCTCGGCACGGAGCTGATTGCGGATGAAGCAGCCAAACTCGTCGGTGCCCAGGCGGCTGACCCAGGCGGCCTCCAGGCCCAGCTTTGCCAGACCCACGGCTACATTGCTCTCGGCACCGGCGGTGCGGATGCCGAAGTTCTGCACATAGCGCAGGGCACCCACGCTGTCCGGGGTGAAGGCGGCCATGGTCTCGCCGATGGTGATCAACTGAGGCATAAATAACACTCCTTTTCTTATAGGGCTCAGAACTGCAGTTCTACGCTGCAGAGCATTCGTTCGATCTGACGCCGGGCTTCGTCCAGCGCCTGCCGGGCGCTGGCGGCGGCAGCGTCGCTGTAGCGCTCCAGCGGGAAGGCAACGCTCAGCGCGGCTACCACTTTGCCGCTTTTTGCGCAGCGGCACGCCGATGCAGCGGATGCCCCGGGTGCTCTCCTCACACTCGTAGGCAAAGCCGCTGGCCCGGATCTCGGCCAGCTGGTCGGCCAGTTGCCGAAAGTCGGTGATGGTGTGCTCCGTGAGGGGGTACAGGCCGTCGTAGTACAGAGCCTTCAGCTGAGGCAGCTGGTAGTCTGCCAGCAGGGCCTTGCCCACGCCGGTGGCGTAGGCTGGCAGGCTGCGGCCCTCCACCGTGACGGTACGGCTGCGCAGCGGGGTCTCCACCTTTTTGAGGTAATAGACATCCCCGTTTTTCAGGCTGCCGAGGTGGCATGTCTCGTGGCAGGCCGTCACGATGTCGTGCATCAGGCGGTGGATCTCCGCAGGGCGCTGGCTTCGTCCAGATAGGTGTTCCCAATGCGGAACGCCATGCGGCCGATGCGGTAGTGATGATCCTGGTCGTCCAGGGTCAGGTAGCCGCGGTCCCGCAGGGTGTGCAGCAGCGGGGAGATGCTGCCTTTGGCAATGCCCAGATGCTGCGACAGCTGGGTCAGGGTGTAACCGCTGCCGTTCAGGCTGCACAGCTCCAGAATATCCAGGGCCCGGGCCAGGGAACGGTGGGCATCTCCGGAAGGCATGGGTCTCACTTCCTTTCCTTATATATAGGGCCTCTGAGAGGCATTCGGACCAGGTCGGGAAAACGACGAAAGTGTTCCGATGTGTTCCGCACAGGAATCCTGAAAACACCGGATGTGTTCGGATATCGGGCTATATTGGGACTTGCGTTCCGATATCTGAACAAAAATTGTGCGCTTTCTGGTTCGGACGGCTGAAAACTGCAGGCCGTCCGCCCTTTTTTCGGCGGCCGGAGCGCCGCCGATCGTTGCCTTTTGCACGGGATGCAGACACTTTTGGGGCCTGCGACGGCATTGTCGGACAACTTAATAAATTGCAAACGATTAAAAATAAGCGCAACATCGTTGCTTTTAAAGGGAACTTGTAATTTTTTCTGTAAATCCCTGCTCCAATTTCAGTATACGACACCGGAAAATAGACTGCAAGGGGCAGTTTGCTTTTCGTGGAAATGACAAGACGAGGAACAAAAATTATAACATGCGCCGAAAATCCATATTTGTGCAGAAAATGTTAAAAACTATTGACGGATGGAAAGAAAATTGGTAAATTTAGGACAGCGAAGTTGATGTCGGACAACGACCCCACGGTGCCGGCCCGCAGCGGGGAAATGTTTGACAGCCATATCGGCCCGAGCGGACCCTGCGCCGGGCTGAGGAAAATGATTCTAAGGAGGAAATGAAACTATGTTGGATCCCAAATACATCCCATTGTTTATTGGCGGCTTTATCGCATGGATCTGCTTTATGATCTTTGTGGGCTGGATCACCAGCCGCGGCAAAAATGAGGGCAGCAGCTTCCTGACCGGCGGCGGCAACCTCGGCTTCTTCCTGATCTTCTGCACCGTGGGTGCTACCATGATCGGCACCGGTTCTTCCATGGGTGCCATCGGCAACGGCTTCAACCACGGCTGGGGCGGCGCCATCTACGGCCTGGGCGCATCGGCAGGTATCCTTTCCATGCTGCTGTTCACCAAGGCAAAAACAACAAGGGCTTCCTGACCATGTCTGAGGAAGCACAGTATTACTACGGCGGCAAAAAGATCATCCGCCAGGTCATGGGCTTCATGATGTTCGTCATCGAGATCATCTGGCTGGGCAACCACCTGAACGGCGGTGCCAAGTACCTGGCTTACGTCACCCAGCTGCCGGACGTTACCTGTAAGATCATCACCGTTCTGGGCTTCGGCATCTACGTGTTCATCGGCGGCTACATGGCCGTTGTTACCACCGACGCTGTCCAGTTCATCGCTATCCTCATCGGCTTCCTGACCATCGCTTTCCGTGCTATCCCCTGGCAGGCGGCTACCAGAATGTGGTGGATACCTTCACCGCTGCTGGCAAGCCCGGCGCAATGACCTTCTACGGCCTGGGCTCCTACGGCGTCATGGCTGCCATAGCACTGGTGTTGTCCACAGCCATGGGCGTTATCGGCACCCCCACCCACCGTACCCGTATCTACACCTCCAAGGACGAAAAGACTGCTCGCAAGGCCTTCCTGGGCCAGGGCATCCTGCTGTTCGGCTGGAGCTTTGTTACCGCTATCATCGGCATGAGCTGCTTCACCATCGCCACCATGAATGGTGACACCCTGGCCAGCGGCGACTACGCCTTTGCTTACATGGCTACCAATGCACTGCCCCCGGTCATCGGCATGCTGTTCATGATCTGCGGCCTGTCTGCTACCATGTCCTCCGGTGACTCCGACGCCATCTCCGGCGTTACCATCCTGCTCACCGACGTGTACCCCAGCATCACCGGCAAGACCATCGAAGAAAAAGATTACGCCAAGGTCAGCCGTGTCGCTCTGATCTGCACCCTGGGCGCTGCCTTCTTCATCACCCTGTTCGTCAACGACGTTATCGGCTACATCTCCACCATCGTGGGCGCCTTCCTGCCCGGCGTGGCTGTGGCTATGCTGCTGGGCCGCTTCTGGAAGCGTGTCAACTGGCAGGGCGGTCTGGCCTGCATCGGCTCCGGCACTCTGCTGGGCGTGCTGATCCTGGTGCTGCCTTCCTTCAAGAACTGGATCAACGCCACCATGGGTGGTCCGGCTGTGCCTGCTACCATCATTTCTCTGGTGTTCGGCATTGTGGTCTCTCTCATGTTCCCTGCTGACACCACTCCCGACGATGTGCGCCTGAAGCACGTTATGGACGACCGCCGCGGCACTGTCGTGGAAAAGGTCGCTGCTGCTGAGGCTGCTGCTGAGGAAGAAGATCTGTAAGATCTATTGAGCCGGCAAACTGTAAATCTGTTTCTCCGAAAGGGGCGAGGGCATACGCCCTTGCCCCTTTCATCATTTGCGGCAGGGTCGCCTTGCCGCAGGGCAAATTCATAGCAAGAGGGAACTTATCATGAAACGTATGTTGATCCAGAACGGCACCGTATACGACGGCCTTGGGGGCCAGCCCTACCAGGCAGACCTGCTGGTGCAGGACGACCGTATTCCTCAGATCGCTCCGGGCATCACGGAGCCGGCAGACCAGGTCATCGACGCCACCGGCAAGGTGGTGACCCCGGGGTTTGTGGATATCCACCGTCACCACGACGCAAAGCCCCTCAACGACCCGCACTTCGGCGAAGTGGAGCTGGCCCAGGGCATTACCACGGCAGTGGCAGGCAACTGCGGCATCAGCATGACCCCGCGGCCGGAATCGGACGAGGCGGCAAAGGAGTATTATTCCTTTGAAGAAGCCGTCATGGGCCCCATCGGCCTGGACGGCCCCCACACCTACCGTGATTATCTGGCTGCCCTGCACAAGGCCGACCTGCCCCTGAACGTTGCCGCCATGATCGGCACCGGCACCGTCAAGATCTGCGTCAAGGGCTTTGCCGACACTCCCTACACCCAGCAGGAGCTGGACGACGCCCGTGCTCTGATCGAGGACGCCATGGCCGCCGGTGCCCCGGTGTGTCGCTGGGCATCATGTACCTGCCGGAGTGCTACTCCTCCACCGATGAATTTGCCTACATTCTGGAGCCGGTGGGCCGGTACCACCGGGTCATCACCACCCACATCCGCGGTGAGGGTGACAGCATGGTGCAGAGCGTGCGCGAGGTGATCGAGATCGCCCGCCGCGTGGGCTGTGCCCTGGAGATCAGCCACTTCAAGAGCTGCGGCATGAAGAACTGGGGCAAGGACATCCACACTGCCATTGCCGACATCGAAGCCGCCCGCGCCGAGGGCATGGACGTGACCGTGGACTTCTACCCCTACGAGGGCGGCAGCACGGCCCTGACCACCATGCTGCCCCCGGTGTTCGTGGCCGGCAACATGACCCGTGCACTGGAAAAACTGGGCACCCCCGAAGGTGTGGAGGAGTTCCGCCGTACCAGCAGTGTGTTGTACGACGACTGGGACAACTTCTGCATCACGCTGGGCTGGGACCGCATCATCATCAGCGGCGTGGTCCGGCCCGAAAACGAGAAGTTCCTGGGCATGCGGGTGACGGAGGCTGCCGAGAAATTCGGCTTTGAGGACGCCGCTGCACTGGCCGCCTACCTGATGCACAGCGAGGACGGTAAGACTGCCATCATCAATATGTCCATGAGCCAGGATGATATTGATACGGTGGCGCGTCTGCCTTGGTCCAATATCATCTCCGATGCCATCTATGCCAAGACCGACACGCCCCACCCCCGCATGTTCGGTGCCTTCCCCAAGGTGCTGCGGGAGTATGTGGCCGAGCGCGGCATCTACACGATGCAGGAAGCCATCCGCCGTATGACCAGCCAGCCGGCCGCCAGAATGGAATTGGTCGGACGAGGAAGCTTGCAGAAAGGCAATTATGCTGATATACTGGTATTCGATCCGGCCAAGTTTACGGATCATGCCACCTTCACCAATCCTGCCCAGAAGGCCACCGGTCTGGACTGGTGCATCGTCAACGGCCAGGTCGCCATTGACCACGACCGGCGCACCATGACCGGTGCCGGTATGGTGCTGACGGTGTAAGGAGCTGCCATGTCGATCGCGATTCTTCTGCAGCAGATCCTGATCATCTTTCTGGAGATCGGCACCGGTGCAGCCGTGACCAAACTGGGCATCATGGATGACGGGAACAGCAAGTTCCTGTCCAACCTGGTCATGACCGTGTCCCTGCCCTGCACCCTGCTGGCCAGTGCCAGCATCGACGGCGGCCGCGAGGCCGTGGCCGGCATGCTCAAGGGCTATGTGGTGCTGGAGATCTTCTACATCCTCACCATCGGCATCTGCCTTGTGCTGAGCAGGGCCATGCACCTGACCCGCGGCCAGAAGGCCGTGCTGGTGGGTGCCGCCGTCATGCCCAACAGCGCCTTCATCGGCATCCCACTCATCAGCGCCCTGCTGGGCAGCGAGGCGGGTGCCCTGTACGGTGCCGCCGGCATCATGGCCTACAACATCCTGTTCTTTACTTATGTACAGCACCTGTTCGACCCGGAAGCCAAGGTGAGCATCAAAGCATTCCTTACCCCCACCAACATCACCACCGCCATCATGGTGGTCATGCTGGTGACCGGCCTACGGCTGCCCGCCATTCTGGAGAGCTTCTGCAAGGCGGTGGGCAACACCACCACGCCGCTGGCTCTTATGATCGCCGGTGGCATGCTGGCCCGCAGTGACCTGAAAAAACTGGTCACGAACCCCATGGTATGGCTCATCACGGCCCTGCGGTGCGTTGTGTTCCCGCTGGGCTTCCTGGCGGCGCTGTACTTCCTGCCGCTGGACCGCACCCTGTGCATGGCGATCCTGATTCTGGCATCCTGCCCGGCAGGCAGCCTGACGGCCGTGCTGGCAAAGCAGTACGACACCGAAGGGGAGCTGGCAAGCCAGGCCGTTGCACATTCCACCCTCAGTATCCTGATCAGCGTGCCGCTGGTGTTGAGCCTTGGCAGTACGCTGTTGGGAATATAAAAACGGCTGTTGTTCCGCCGACACACGCCCGGCGGGACCGCAGCTTCCAACGGCAGCAGCCCCCGTTTCGGCTGCGTCAGAGAAAAAGAAGAGAGGTTTTTTCTTATGGCAAATGTCTACGATAAGCTCAAGGAAATGAACATCACCCTGCCCGCACCCCCGCCGAAGGGCGGCGTCTACACTCCGGTCATGGAGTTCGGCGATCATCTGCTGTACTGCAGCGGCTGCGGCCCTGACATCGGCGACGGCCACAACATCGTGGGCAAGGTCGGCGGCGACCTGACCCTGGAGCAGGGCCAGAAGGCTGCTTACAACTGCATGCTGAACCTGCTGGCCAATCTGGACGCCAAGCTGGGCGACCTGAACCGCATCAAGCGCTGCGTCAAGGTCCTGGGCTTTGTCAACTGCACCGATGATTTTGCACAGCAGCCGCAGGTCATCAACGGCGGCTCCAACCTGCTGTTCGAGCTGTTCGGCGAGGAGAAGGGTCTGCCCGCCCGCACCGCCATGGGCACCAATTCCTGCCCGGGCAACATCGCGGTCGAGATCGAGATGCTGGTGGAGTATGAATAAGATCAACGACAACCTCTATACCTTTGAGGGTCAGCAGGACATCGTAAGCCCGCAGCTAGTCTATTACCCGGCGATCATCCGTGAGAATATCCGCAAGATGATCGACATTGCAGGCGGCGCTGCCCGCCTGTGGCCCCACATCAAGACCCACAAGATGGCCGAGGTGGTCCAAATGCAGATCGAGGCGGGCATCGACCGCTTCAAGTGCGCCACCATCGCCGAGGCCGAAATGGCCGCCAAGGCCGGTGCGAAGCACCTGACTCTGGCGTACCCGCTGGTGGGCCCCAACATCAAGCGCTTTGCCGCGCTGCAGGCCGCCTTCCCGGAGGTGGAGTTCTTTGCCATCGGCGATGACACGGAGCAGATCCGCAAGCTGGGCCAGACCTGCAAGGCCAATGTGCTGATGGATGTGGACATGGGCCAGCACCGCACCGGTGTGCCGCTGGATAAAGTGGAAGCGATGTACCGGGAGTGGAACACCCTGCCCGGCATCGTCATGCGCGGCATGCACTGCTACGACGGCCACCGCCACGAGAGCAGCGTGCAGGAGCGCGAGGTGGCTACCGCCCCTGTGGACAAGCAGATCGAGGAGATCAAGGCCCGCCTGAAGGCGGACGACATCTGCTGCGAGATCCTGATCATGGGCGGCACCCCGTCCTTCCCGGTGCACGCCGAGATGACCGGAGAGTTCCTGAGCCCCGGCACCTGCGTCATTCAGGATGCAGGCTACCGCAAGGCTTACCCGGACCTGAAGTTTACCCCGGCTGCTGCCCTGCTCACCCGCGTGGTGAGCCGCCCCAGCCGCGACACCTTCACACTGGATCTGGGCTGCAAGGCCGTTGCCACCGATCCCCAGCCGGAGCGCGCGGAGATCGTGGGCATGGAGTATGCCCGCACCGTGATCCAGAACGAGGAGCACTGGGTGGTGCGTGTGCCGGAAGAGCACATCGCCGACATCCCGCCCATCGGGACCGAGCTGTTTGCCATCCCGACTCACGTCTGCCCCACCAGCGCCCTGTACCCGGCGGTCCCGGTGGTGGAAAACGGCAAGGTCACAGGCTGGTGGAAGGTCGCTGCGCGTGACCGCCGCCTGACCCTGTGAGAGAGTATCTGAGAGTTTTATAAGGAGTTGAATATGATTCTGAAAAGTCAGCAGGTCCGTTCCCTGTCCCTGAGATGGACCCGCTGCGCATGGGCATGGGCTGGACGGTCGATGACCTGAGCAAACCCCAGATCATGGTGGAGAGCACCTTTGGCGACAGCCATCCGGGCTCCGGCCACCTGAATATCTTTGTGGAAGAGGCTGTCCGCGGCGTGAACGACAACGGCGGCAAGGCTGCACGCTACTTTGCAACCGATATGTGCGATGGCATCGCACAGGGTCACGACGGCATCAACTACTCGCTGCCCCACCGCGAAGCCATCACCAACCTGGTGGAAGCACAGGCCAACGCCACCACCTTTGACGCCGGGGTGTTTATCGCCAGCTGCGACAAGGCCATGCCCGCCATGCTCATGAGCATCGGCCGCATGAAGGACATGATGGCAGCCATCGTGGTCACCGGCGGTGTCATGGAGGCATACGACCTGCCCGCCAAGTACACCGAGAACGACCCCGCCTGCGCCATCAATGACCTGCTGACGCTGGAGCAGATCGGCAAGTTCAGCGCACAGTACGAGCGCGGCGAGATCCCGGCCGAGCAGCTGACCTACTACAAGCAGCACGCCTGCCCCTCCTGCGGTGCCTGTTCCTTTATGGGAACGGCCTCTACCATGCAGGTTATGGCAGAAGCTCTCGGCCTGATGCTGCCCGGCACAGCGCTGATGCCTGCCACTGCCCCGGAGCTGAAGCAGGCCGCCTACGATGCCGGTGCTCAGCTGATGAAGCTGGTGGAAGCCGGTGTCACCGCAGGCGATATCGTGGATATGCGCAGCTTTGAGAACGCCATCATGGTCCATGCCGCCATCTCCGGCTCCACCAACGCCCTGATGCACATCCCGGCCATTGCCCACGAGTTTGGCATCGAGATCGACGCCGATACCTTTGACCGCATGCACCGGGGTGCCCATTACCTGCTGAACATCCGGCCTGCCGGTGACTGGCCTGCCCAGTATTTCTACTACGCAGGCGGCGTGCCTCGCATCATGGAGGAGATCAAGTCCATGCTGCACCTGGACGCAAAGACCGTTACCGGCAAGACTCTGGGCGAGAACCTGGAGGAGCTGAAGAAGAATGGCTTCTACCAGCACTGCGACGAGCTGCTGGCAGAAAAGAGCAAAAAGATCGGCCGCAAGATCCAGCGCACCGACATCATCCGCAGCTTTGATGCCCCCATCGGCACCAACGGCAGCATTGCCATCCTGCGCGGCAACCTGGCACCGGAAGGCTGTGTCATCAAGCACACCGCCTGCCCCAAGGCCATGTTCAAGGCTACCCTCAATGCCCGTCCTTTTGACTGTGAGGAGGACGCCATCGACGCCATCCTCCACGGCCGCATCCACCCGGGCGACGCCGTCATCATCCGCTATGAAGGCCCGCGCGGCAGCGGTATGCCGGAAATGTTCTACACCGGCGAGGCCATCTGCTCCGACCCGACCCTGGCCTCCAGCGTGGCCCTCATTACCGACGGCCGCTTCTCTGGTGCCAGCCGCGGCCCGGTCATCGGTCATGTGAGCCCGGAGGCTGCCGCAGGCGGCCCCATCGCACTGGTGGAAGAGGGCGATATCATTGAACTGGACGTGGAGGCCCGCCGCCTGGAGATCACCGGTGTGAAGGGCGAGCACAAGACCCCCGAAGAAATGGACGCCATTCTGGCAGAACGCAAAGCAAACTGGAAAGGTTTTACAAGCAAATACACCCACGGCCTGCTGAAGCTGTATAGTCAGCACGCAGTCAGTGCCATGAAGGGTGCTTACATGGAGTAAGGAGTGTAAAAACTATGGCAGAAGCAAGAAGTCTGGCCGATATCAAACTGGATAACGCTTACAAGTTCGGCGCTGGCCGTTACCTGCAGGAAGCAGGGGCCCTGAACCTGCTGGGCGGCGAGGTGGCACGTCTGGGCAAAAAGGCCCTGGTCATTGCCGGCCCCCGCGCCTGGGCAGCCACCGAAGGCAAGGCAGAAAAGAGCCTGAAGGATGCCGGTGTGGAGTTTGAACTCTCCCTGTACCCGGATCAGAACACCTACGAGCGCGCCAAGGAGCACGCCCTGCAGGCCCTGACCACTGGCTGCCAGGTCATCGTGGGCGTGGGCGGCGGCCGTATCATGGATCAGGCCAAGGCCACTGCACACTTTGCAGGCGACCTGCCCATCGTGGAGGTGCCTACCTCCATTGCCACCTGCGCGGCATTTGCCCCGCTGAGCGTCATGTACACCGCCGAGGGTGCCTCCCTGGGCAGCCTGCGCTACGACCACGAGGTCAACGCCATCGTCATGGACATGGACGTGATCTGCAAGGAGCCCCCGCGCTACGCAGCCAGCGGCATCATGGACGGCATGGCCAAGATGATCGAGATCCAGAACGGCCGCAGCGAGATCCTGCTGGACGACGTGAGCATCGGCCTGTTCACCGCTTACACCATCGCAGAGATGGCTTACCATGTTTACGAGAAGGAGGCCCATCAGGCCTGCCATGACATTGCCGAGGGCAAGCTGACCAAGGCCGTGGAGGACATTGCATACCTGAATGTTGCCGTGGCCGGCATCGTCAGCGGCGTAAGCAAGGGCTTTGGCCAAACCGCTCTGGGTCACGAGACCTACGAGCTGGTGCGGACCTACTTCACCCAGGAGGCAAAGCCCTACCTGCACGGTGAGATCGTGGCCATCGGCGACTGCCTGCAGCTGGCCTTCAACGGCCATCCGGAGCAGGTGGCACCCTTCCGTGATTTCATGCGCAGCATGAACATGCCCCTGACCCTGGAGGACATCGGCATCGACCCGAACTCCCCAAGATGGAGAACCTGTTCCAGGATCTGTTCCACAGCCCCTTCATGGAGCCCACCGCAGAAAATGAGGCACGCCTGCGCAAGGCCATGCACTATCTGTCTGCAGACTGATCCCCGCAGCATTCCCTGAACCGCAATGACAGCGCCCCCTGAACCGTCTCGGACGGCGCAGGGTGCGCTGTGTTGTCGTTTTGGCACAAAGAAGCCCAAAAATCTTCTTTGTGTTTTTGTTATTTTTCAGCTATACTAGAGGTGCAGGAATTCCAATGGGCACGGCCCATGATAAGAAGAAGGTGAGGAGGTCCGTATGAAAATGCAGGAGGTTTTTGAGGAGGTCAGTATGAAAATGCAGGAAGGGGCTTTTTGTGGGGAGGTTTTGCAACCGCTGCCAACCAGTGTGAAGGCTCCGCTTCGGCGGGGCCCTTTGCGTTTGCCCGGCAGGTTTTGGACGAATCGGCTGAAAAACAGCAAAATTCGGTCAGAATGGAATGCTGGACAGCATCCTGTGCGCACAGGTAATTGCAATGAATGCGTGGAAGCGCAAAACCGATGCTGCGCGGTGAACGCAGCAAAGATGAAAGATGAAAGAGGTCGTTTGTGATGAAGATTATTCGTGCAAAGGGCGACATGTCCCGCAAGGCAGCCAACATCATCTCCGCGCAGGTCATCATGAAACCGGACTGTGTGCTGGGCCTGGCAACGGGCGGCACCCCTGTGGGCGCTTACGCCCAGCTGGTGGAGTGGTACAACAAGGGCGACCTGGATTTCTCCGAGGTGACCACCGTGAATCTGGACGAGTACCGCGGCCTGCCCAAGGACCACCCGGAAAGCTACTGGAGCTTTATGCACCGCAACCTGTTCGACCATGTGAACATCGACCCCGCCCACATCAACCTGCCGGACGGCACCAACCCCGATGCGGACGCAGCCTGCGCCCAGTACAACGAGATCATCCGCAGCGTGGGCGGCGTGGATCTGCAGCTGCTGGGCATCGGTCATGACGGCCACATCGGCTTCAACGAGCCCCACGATGCCTTTGATCTGGGCACCCACTGCGTGGACTTGGCTCAGGAGACCATCGAGGCCAACAAGCGCTTCTTTGACGGCAACGAGGATCTGGTGCCCAAGCAGGCTTACACCATGGGCATCCGCACCATCATGCAGGCACGCAAGGTGCTGATGGTGGTCAACGGCGCAGGCAAGGCCGAGATCGTCAAAAAGGCTTTCTTCGGCCCCGTCACCCCGGAAGTGCCCGCAAGCATTCTGCAGCTGCACCCGGACTTCATTCTGGTGGGCGATGAAGAAGCTCTGAGCCTGATCTGATCGGTTCCCCAAAGCATGTTTCTGCCGCCGCACGGCCCTGCCACCGTGCGGCGGCTTTTTTCTGAGCAGGGGAATTGTAACGCGGCAAAAAATACAGTATACTGGAACAAAAACCACCACGAGGGAGGGGCGGCCGATGTTCAGCGAAGAGATGATCTGCAGCCTGAATGATCTGGAGCTGGAAGTTTATAAGTATGTTGTGCGGAACGCGGACAAGGTGTGCTATATGCGCATCCGGGAGTTTGCGGATGCCGCCCATGTGTCTACCTCCACCATCCTCCGGTTCTGCAAAAAGGCGGGCTGCGACGGCTACGCGGAGTTCAAGATCCGGCTGCGCCAGCATCTGGAACAGGCAAAGCAGCCGCCGGTCAAGGACGATGTGTCGGAGGTCATCGACTTTTTGAAAAAAGACCTGCTCGGCGGAGTTTGAGCAGAAGCTGGACATGCTGACCAGGGTCATTTTTCAGGCCCGGCACATCTTTTTTTGTAGGCAGCGGCATGTCCGGCATCGTGGCCAAGTACGGGGCACGCTATTTTTTCCAGCATGGGCAAGTTCTGCCTGTACATCGACGAGCCCCACTACCCCACCGAGAGCCGATTCGTGGAAAATTCGCTGGTGATCGTGTTTTCGGTGTCCGGTGAGTCCCGCGACACCATCGGCCATGTGATGCGCTTCAAGGAGCAGAACTGCCAGATCCTCAGCGTGACCAACACGGAAAACTGCACCATAGCCAAGCTCTCGGACTACAACCTTGCCTATTATGTCACCTACGAGCGGCTGGGAGTCTACGATGTGACGACCCAGCTCCCGGCCATGAGCATCGTGGAACGGCTGGGCAAAAAGCTCTACCGCTACACCTCCGAGGGCCCGGCAGCCATCTGAAAAAGTCCAAAATAAAAAAAACAGGGTGTTACCTGGAAAAAACAAGTGCGAAAAAACGGCACTTGTTTTTTATGCCCAGAAACTGCTGACAAACAACCTGCCTGCGTCTATAATGGACGCATCAGAAGTACTTCGACCGGAAATTGGATGACTTGAAAAGGTAAAGGAGAAACAATCATGGCAAAAGATTATGCTGCGATCTCCAAAAGATCGTGGAGAACATCGGCGGTGTGGAGAACATTGCCAGCGTGACCCACTGCATGACCCGCCTTCGCTTCGTGGTGAAGGACGAGGGCAAGATCAACGACGCAGCCGTCAAGGCGACCGACGGCGTGATGGGCGTCGTGAACCAGGGCGGCCAGTACCAGATCATCATTGGCAACCATGTGGAAGAGGCCTACAACGAGGTGCTCAAGATGGGCGACTTCGGCGAGGCAAGCCAGGTGGCCCGCGGCGAGAAGAAGGAGCCCCTGACCCTGAAGAAGGTGGGCAACAACATTCTGGATGCCATCGTGGGCACCATGTCCCCGCTGATCCCCGCCATCATCGGCGGCTCCATGGTCAAGCTGCTGGTCATGCTGCTGGGCATGGTCGGTGTGTTGTCGGCCGACAGCGAGACTTACAAGATCCTGAACACCATCGGTGACGCAGCCTTCAACTTCCTGCCGGTGATGGTGGCCGCTTCTGCTTCCAAGAAGTTCAACACCAATATGTTCATCGCCATTGCCATTGCAGGCCTGATGCTGCACCCGGATTTCCGCACCATGATGGAGGCGGTCACGGTCGGCGATACCGCCGCACACTTCCTGGGCATCCCGGTGGTGGGCGTCAAGTACACCTACACCGTCATCCCGGCCCTGTGCATGACCTGGATCCTGTCTTACATTGAGCGTGCCATCGACAAGATCACCCCGGCTGTCACCAAGAACTTCCTCAAGCCCATGCTGATCTTCCTCATTGCTGCTCCCATTGCGATCATCGTGGTCGGCCCGGCCGGCATCATGATCGGCGAGGGCATCTCCGCATTCGTCTACTTCGTGCAGGCTAAGCTGGGCTTCCTGGCTGTGGGCATCATGGGTGCCCTCTGGCCCCTGCTGGTCATCACCGGCATGCACCGCGTGTTCACCCCCACCATCCTGCAGACCATCTCCGAGACCGGCATGGAGGGCACCGTTATGCCCTCTGAGATCGGTGCAAACCTGTCCCTGGGCGGCGTGTCCCTGGCCGTTGCCTTCAAGACCAAGAACAGCGAGCTGCGCCAGACTGCTCTGGCCGCTGCTTCCTCTGCTCTGATTGCCGGCACCACCGAGCCCGCCCTGTACGGCGTGGCCGTGCGCCTGAAGCGCCCCCTGATCGCTTCCCTGATCACCGGCTTTGTCTGCGGCTGCCTGGCCGGCATGGCAGGTCTGGCCAGCCGTTCCATGGTGTCGCCCAGCGTTCTCACCGGTGTGCAGTTCATCGACCCGGCCAACCCCGGTGTGAGCATCGCCTGGATCGCCGGCATCTCGGTGCTGTCCATCGTGCTGTCCTTTGTGCTGACGCTGGTGATCGGCTTTGAGGATCTCCCGGAAGAGGAGTGATTCCCATGTCTGATTACAAACTGCCCGAAAATTTCCTCTGGGGTGCTGCCATTGCGGCCAATCAGGCCGAAGGCGCTTACAACGAGGGCGGCCGCGGCCTGAGCAACATCGACATGATGCCCCACGGTGTCCACCGCATGGAGGTCAAGCTGGGCGGCACGCCCCACCCGACGCTGCAGGCAGGGGAGTATTACCCCAGCCACACCGGCGTGGACTTCTACCACCATTACAAAGAGGACATCGCCCTGATGGCAGAGCTGGGGCTGAAGGTGTTCCGCACCTCCATCTCCTGGTCCCGCCTGTACCCCCACGGCGATGAACGGACCCCCAACCCGGAGGGTGTGGCCTTTACCGCAATGTGTTCCAGGAGTGCCGGAAGTACGGCATTGAGCCGCTGGTCACTCTCTGCCACTTTGATATCCCCATGGGTCTGGTGGAGCAGTACGGCTCCTGGCGCAGCCGCAAAACGCTGGAATGCTTTGCCCGCTACGCCGAGACCTGCTTCAAAGAATACTCCGGCCTTGTGCACTACTGGCTTACCTTCAACGAGATCAACATCCTGCTGCACAGCCCCTTCTCCGGGGCAGGCATCGCCTTCCAGGAGGGCGAGAACCGCAGTCAGGTGATCTATCAGGCGGCCCACCATGTGCTGCTGGCCAGCGCCACGGCCACCCGCCTGGCCCACCAGTACGACCCCGCCAATCAGGTGGGCTGCATGCTGGCCGGCGGCAGCTTCTACCCCTACTCCTGCAACCCGGAGGACGTCTGGGAGTCGGTGCAGAAGGAGCAGGAAAACCTGCTCTTCATCGACGTGCAGGTGCGGGGCCGCTACCCCGGCTACGCCCGCAAGCTGTTTGCGGAAAAGCAGGTGCAGCTGCACACCGAGCCCGGCGATGACGCCCTGCTGCGGGAGAACACCGTGGACTTCATCTCCTTCAGCTACTACGCCAGCCGCTGCGTGGCGGCCAGCCTGGAGGGCAAGGCCGTGAACGACGGCAACGTGGTGCGCTCGGTGAAGAACCCCTATCTGCAGACCAGCCAGTGGGGCTGGGCCATCGACCCGCTGGGCCTGCGCATCACCATGAACCAGCTGTACGACCGCTACCAGAAACCGCTGTTCCTGGTGGAAAACGGTCTGGGTGCCCACGACACGGTGGAGCCTGACGGCAGTGTCCACGATGATTACCGCATCGACTACCTGCGCCGTCACATCGAGGCGGTCAAGCAGGCCGTGTCCGACGGCGTGGACCTGATGGGTTACATCGCCTGGAGCGGCATCGACCTGGTGTCTGCTTCCACCGGTGAGATGAGCAAGCGGTACGGCTTCGTCTATGTGGACAAGCAGGACGACGGCACCGGTACGCTGGCCCGCAGCAAAAAAGATTCTTTCGATTGGTATCAGAAGGTCATCCGCTCCAACGGCGCAGACCTCTGAGCGTTTTCCTCCGTTTCATAAATGCAAAAAGCCGCCCCGCAGGCACCGGAAGTTCCGGCCTGCGGGGCGGCTTTTTGCTGTGCGGTGCGCCGTGCGGCCGGTCAGCATGGCCGCAACAAGCCGTTTTATCAGGATTACTCCTTCCGCAAGGAGTACATGAGCGTGGGGAATCTGGTGCACAAGCACTCGTACCTGGATGCGGAAGCATAAGCCGAACACAAAACGAAAGGGCCTCCCGGAATGGGGAGGCCCTTTCTATGCGTTTACGACTTGACGTGGATCACGTTGGAAGGGAAAAGCATCAATGCTTTTCCTTGTACTTGAGGCTGGCGAATGCGCCTGCGATGGTCAGCAGCATGCCGCTGAATGCCATGCCCAGAGCGGCCATCCAGTTCACGCCGGTCTGCGGCAGTGCATCCTGCACAGCGGGCAGGACCGCGTCAGACGGCAGGACCGGAGCGTCCGGGGTGGCGTCCTGCACGGGCGGCAGCTCGGGGGGTCTCCGGGGTCACGACTTCGTCCGGGGTCTCGTCCTCCACGGGCGTTTCCGGCGGGGTAACGGGCGGGACGATGACCGTCTCTTCGCCGTTCACGGTGACCGTGCGGGTCTCGATGGAGGTATAGTTGTAGCCCACATGGGCGGCGGTGGTGGTCACGGTTTCCTTGGACACTGGCGTGGTGTTCACCTTGTCCGTGGTGCGGTGGGTGTAGGAGACGCTGCCCTCGTCATGCTCCTTGCTGCCGGAGCCGGAGAAGATCTTCTTCAGCACTTCGGTAAAAGGTGGTGTAGTGGCCTTTGCCGGTACCGGATCCTTCGACCGTTTCGCTCTTCTTCTGCGTATAGGTACCGTCGAAGCCGCCGGAAGTATTTTCGCCGTAAGCCGTAGCACCCTCACCGGTTTTATGGGTGGTGGTGGTCTGCTTGTTCAGCTCCAGAAGGCGCTTGGCGAAGTCCTGCGAGCTGCGGATGCTCAGCGGGGCGGTGATGGTCTTGATGGTGGATTCGGTCTGGCCGACGACCTTGCCCTCACGCACCTGGGTCAGCTCGGAGATCATCAGGTCATAGCCGCCGACGTAACCCCAGGTGCTGTCCTGCCGACTATAGGTGCTGTTGATGCAGGTGTTGGCGTCGCGGGACATATAGCCGTAGGCAGTCAGCTCAGAGGACTTGAGATAGACCTGATAGCCGCTCTCACCGGTGCTGTTGGTGCCGGTGGTTCCGATCTTCACAACGTAGGTGCCGACGATGGCATCACGCTCTTTTTTCGTGAGACTGGCGGCTGTCTTGTTGCTGCCGGTTGCCTTCAGGTAAGCGTTAATGGCCTCATCCTCTGCGCTGATGCCGGGGTTCCAATAGTCGCCCCACTGACCCTGATACAGCTTGATGCTGCCGTTCTCCTTGATGGGGTCGTAGGCAACGGTGCCGGTCAGCTTGTAGTAGGCGCTCTTGTCGGGGTTGTTGTTCCTATTGCCGCGGTCATACTCGTAATGGCCGCTGCCCTCGCCGCCTTCATCATCCCAGCTGATCTTGCTGTCCAGGCCGACCGTCTGGTTGTCCTTACCGTTGACCAGTTTTCCGGCATCGTAGTTCCCCTCCAGCTTCAGATTCTTGCTCACCAGCACGCAGTCGGTCTGGTTGACCTTGCCGTCCTCATCCGGCAGCAGATCCAGCTTGGAGCCGGAAGCAAGATCGAGGTGGCCGATGTCGTCGCGCTGCTCTTCGGAGTGCACAGTGTTACTATCAACACGAACTTCATGGCCGTTAGCGTCTGTATAGTAATAATAGCCGTTCCACCCCCAAGTCGATTTCCAATAGACCTCAATTTTGGAACCATCCGGTGCCTTGCTGAAGTATTTGAATTCACCCGTCTTTTCACCAGAGTAGTAGTTCTTCTTGGTCTCTTCGTAATCAGAACCCTTGTTGGCAACGTAAGTGGAGCTCTTGGCGATCCGCTCCTGCTCCTGCAGAGCCTTGATCAGCTCATCCTTGCTCATGTCATCGGGCGAGATGGCCTTGGTGAAATACTTGATGATATCTTCCTTTTTGGTGGTGGAATCGATCTTCGTTTCACCGATCCGGAGTTCCTCGCCGGGCTGAAGTTTGCTCTGGATCTCCTGGATCTGCTTCCACAGCTCGTCGTATGCCTTCTCAAGATCCTTATCGTCCTTGATGATGCCGGTGACACTGGAGGAGGTGTGCACATCCTTCCGGACGGTGAGGGTCTCGCTCAGGGTGCTGTAATCCACGGTGATGGTTTCGTCACCCTTCGTGAAGGTCGCGGTCTTGCCGTCGGCGTTCAGTCGGATGCTGTCAGCGGAGACACTGTATTGGCCTGCCAGTGCGGTCTGGATCTCTTCAGGGGTCAGCGGAGCACCGGCCTTTTTGGTGAAGGTGTAGGTGGTCTTTACGCCGTTTTTGTCCTCGACCGTGCAGGTGTAGCCGTCATCGGTTTTGGTCACATTGCGGTAGATGTTTCCGTCCACCGTAATGGTGCCGGCGTTTTCGTCGATCGACCAGTTCTTGCCGCCGGGGATCACCAGCTTGTCGTTAAGATCCTTGGTGTCCGTCTTTGTGGATTCGGAAAGTTCGTCGATCGTCCATTCCACGCGCTTGATGCCGGAGAAGTCCATGCTGCCGATATCAATGCTGTAACCTTCCTGAAGCAGGGTGGCTTTGTCCTTGCCGGTCTTGTTCTGCAGTTCTTTCCAGGCGATCTCTTCCTTCTCCGCATCGCTGAGGGAAGCGGACGATTCCGTGATCGTGCAGGTACGGGTGATCTTGGTGCTGGTGCCGTCGGGCGAGGTCACGGTTTCTTCTTTTTTGTAGGTCGTGGTGCCCTTCTCCGGGTCTTTGCTGGCGATCGTCCAACCATCGAGAGAGGAAGTTCACCGCTGCCGGGCTTGACGTAGGTGCCGTTGAGGGAACCGCTCTCAGTCCACGTATTCGAGCCGGTCACATAAGCGGTACCGGTGATGACGTTGTCCGTGACATCCTTGCGGGTCTCGGTGTCCTTGCTCGGATCAGAGCTGCCCGGCTGAGGCGCAGAAACCGTTGCACCGTCATAGCGGAGGGTGACAGTATGAACATTGCCGTCTGCATCGGTATAGCTGAGATTGAGCTGGCCTTTGCCGGTGGGATCGATCGTATTCAGCTGGTTCTTGAAATCCTCGCTGTCCACATTGATGCCGGTTTTCTTGGCGGCATCCGTCAGAGCGGCCTTGATGGCTTCCAGCTTGGCAGTTTCCTCGGCACTCTTGATGCTTTCCTGACCGCCTTCGACCTGGCCGGGGGTCTTGGTGACCTCAGTGACCGCCACGGTGTAACTCAAAGTCTTGCGGACGGCTTTCATCTGGTCAAAGGTCAGCTTTTCGCCCTTGTAGCAAACGTCGCCGTCGGCATCAACGCTGAAGCCGTCGCCCAGACGATTTGCCAGCTGATCGTTGGTAAGCGAATTGGTGTCTTCCGTTTTCTTGACTTTATAGGTATATTCCTTGCCGTCCACGGTTTCCGTATAGACATACTCGCCGGTAACGTTGTTATAGTACGTCCTTGAGCATTTCGCCCAGCTTCTCCGAAGAAATCTCGATGACATCCGTCTTGGTCTCGTCGGTGTTCTTGGCAGTGATGCTTGGCAGCTCGACCTTGGTGGTCAGGTCCTTCTCATCAACATCAACGGTGCCCTTTTCCACCTTGAGCACCAGCGTGGTCTCGGTGCGGGTCTTGACCGAATTGCCGGTGATCTCGTAGTAGGTGACGCGGGTGACGGTGTTGCCGTTCTCGTCGGTAGAGGTCTCTTCCTTTTTCAGGGTATAGGTGGTGTTGCCCTCGTCGTCGGTCTTTTTCTCCACGCCGTCCTCGGGGACATCCAGCAGCTTGGCAACGTCCTCAGCGGACATTTTCTTCGTTTCTGGCTCGCTGGTCTTTTTTCAGGGTCAGGGTCTTGGAGTTGGGGTCGCCCTTGGTGTCTTCGACCTCTTTCACGGTGTAATCGCCCAGTTTGTCATCCGTCTTGGTTTCCCAGGTCGGCTTATCAACCTCGCCGTCCTTGTTCTTGAGCTCTTTGTTCAGGTCAATCTTGTCGCCCTTCTTGGTGTCGGTGATGGTGGTGGAGGAATCGGCCTTGCCGGTGCCGGTGGTGGTCGTAGTCTCGGTGCCGGTGGTCTCGGTGGGGGTGGTGATGGTGGTGTTGCCGTCCTCGTCCTTGCCCACCACGGGGTCACCCTTCTTCACTTCGGCGTCAGGGTCCACAACGGTGGTGCTGGAAGAGCTGTCGGGGGTCTCTTCCTTGGTGGCGGTGCCGATCTTGCCGTCCTCGCCGGTGACTTCGTCCTTCTTGCTGTTGTCGATCACGTCACCCTTCAGGTGGGTATCGCCCGGGGTCCCGGGTTCATCGGTCTCGCCGGGCTCTTCCGGCTTCGCAGCAGGTTTATAGTCAATGGTGATGTCATCGGTCTTGGTGCCGGGGCCGAACGCAGGGGCCTGCTCTTCGCTCTTGGCCTCTTCGTTCACCCGGGGGGGTAAACTCCTCCTGCTCTCCGACTTTCTCCTGCTTTTCCCCTTCCTCAGCGACGGGGGCGGGCGTGGAACTCTCGGCTACAGGTTCGGCCTGCGGGGCAGCGTTATCCTCGACAGAGTCGGGGCCTTCCACAGCATGGGCAGCCATGGGCTGTGCAGCGACACAGGCGGTCAGGGCTACGGACATGGCAGCGAGTTTCAGCTTTTTATTCGTCATGATTGATGGCTCCTTTCAAATGGTGTCAAGTCTTTTACGCATTACCACTATCCCATAGGATGGACATATTTCGAGGCTTGCTATCCTGCTTCCTTTATACCATTTTCTGGTGCAGATTGTCAAGAAAAAATGTAGAAACGCATGATTTGTGAAAATATTCCAAAGTCTGAATTGGATATTTTGCACAAATCACAAGGATTTGTTGCAGAAAAAAGAGAAACTGTTGCGGATGTGAAATGATGCGGTTGCGGTACTGGTGCAGAGTGTGCGGATTGTTGCGGAAAACCACTTTTTGAGGGACGGAATTTCTGAAGAACCGGCTGGAATTTCGCCTGCCGCCCTGCTGCAGACGAAAAAGGCCCCCGGAAACCTGCGTCTCCGGGGGCCTTGCCCTCTTACCTTATATAGGGCAGTCGGCGATCACTGCTTCTGCTTCAGCCGGGCCATGTAGCTGTCGGCGGCCACGGCGGCAGCGGTGAAGCTGTTGTTGTTCCACCAGTTGATGAGGGCGGCCACGGTGGTGATGCCGGCGGTGACCAGCTGCTCCACAGTGGTGCTCTCGATGGGCAGCACGGGCTTGCCCATTGCGCTCAGCACCTGATTGGTCAGGGCCAGCAGGAGCACAGCGGTGCGGGCCAGGGTAGCGGCGGAGATCTTGTTGCTCAGTTCCATAAATCAGTTCCTCTCTTTCATTCGTTCATGGTTCTCAAGGTCGGCGATGCGGTGGTTGGCCACCTTCATCTGCTCTTCCAGAATGGGCACGCGGCGGGCGAAATTGTTGTGCTCGCGCACCTCGCGGGTCAGTTCTTCCAGCTTGGTGTCGGTCACGGCCTGACTGCGGCTGTTGGCGATCAGCACCCCGATCAGGGTCACGGCACCGGCAATCAGGGCGGACAGGATGCTTTCCATTGGGTTCACCTCCTTCTTAACCTGTCCAGCGGCTTTTGGCGGGGCGGGTGTCCACATGGACCCAGCCCACAGCCCGTCCGGCCCGGGGCGGGTACCGGCCGATGCCGCCGGTGCCGGGCAGGCAGGTCTCTGCATAGGCGGCCAGCTGCTCCACCGGGATGCCCTGCACCCGGATGTCGGCAGCGCGCCCATACAGATGCTGGCTGTAGGCGGCCCCGCCCACGGATTTGTTGTGAGCGGCGGTGCGGTAGCCGCTGGTGATGACTACGGGGCGGCCGAAGTGGTCGCGGATCTTCTGCAGCAGGGCGGCAAGGCTGCTGTCCACGAACACAGGGTCCGAGCCATCTTTGCAGGCAAACTCGGCCACGGTGAAGTTTGCGCTCAGCTTCCGGGTGCCGTCCCGCGTCGGGACCAGGCTTCAAGCATCGGCTTCCACCTCCGCCAGCAGGGCTTTCACGGTGCTGCGCAGACGGGCGGGCACCTCGTCCAGCGTCTTGATACCCTTGCGGATCAGGGCTGCATAAATTTTCGCCATCAATTTTCCTCCTTTTCTTCGTACAGCTCGCACAGGGCCACCTGAAGATCGGTGACACTGCTCTCCACGGCGGTCACCTGCGTCAGCAGGTCCGCGAGGGTGGGGTAGTGGTAGCCGGTGAGCCAGATCTCTACGGTGTAGCCGCCGGTCGACGTTTCTGTTGCAAAGTGCAGGGTCCCGTTTGTCTGGAAAGTCGTGTTGGATGCGAAAATTCCAGTGCCATTTCCGTAGCTATGATTGGCGGTGCCGCCTTTTGCAATGTCTACTTCCTCGCCGTACCCGCCGGTACTGCTGTTATATTTCGTCTTGACGTGCACGTAGTCCAGGCCGTCTGGCATTTTGATATCGTAGGTCTTCCACCTTTTTCCAGTTCTTCGTAGTGGTTCCACACCAGCCGGGGCTCCGACTTTACCGCCACGGCGGCAGCGATCTTGTCATTGAGCGTTTTGGCGCTGAGGGTGCCGTCCGGGGCGATGTCCAGCGCTTCGCCCACTTTCACGCCGCCCAGCTGGTCCGCCGTAGCGGGCGGCAGGCTGTAAGGCGTGCCGAATTTGGCGTCGGCCTCCAGCCGGGTATAGTAGGCGGTCAGGTCGGCACCCAGCGTGCGCAGGGCGGCCGTCTTTTCCGCACCGGTCCACCCGGCGGCAGTGCTGGCGGTGGTGAGCGCTTTTTTCACGCCGTAGGGCAGCAGGGCCGGGGTGAGCGGCGCAAAGCCGTCGGTCATGCTGTCCAGCTGCTCGGCGGAGGCAGGCACAAGGGTCAGGGTGGCGTCCTCCCGCACAGCCACGCCGTATTGCGGGTCGATGCGCACCGGGCCGGGGGTCTTTGCGTCCGGCAGGGTGCTGCTGCGCACATAGGGCGTCAGGTCGGGCGGGGGCGTAGTGTCGGTGAGCAGGGCACCGGTGTCGGGGTTCACGCTCAGAACCCGCAGCAGGGAGCCGGCTGCCGGCTGCGCAGGCCGGGGCAGGGCACCCACGTCCTGCGCACGCAGGACCACTACACCGCTTTTTGCCGTTCACGCTCAGTACCTGACCGTCTGCCGGGGCCAGCTCTTCGGCGCGGGCGGCAGCAGCCTCGGCCCGGGATGCACACCCGGCCGCCGCGGTGCTGCTGGTGCTGGCCTGCCGGGCAGCAGTCTGTGCCTGTGCGGCACTGGAAGTGCAGCGTTCGGCGCTGGCCGAGGCGCTCTGGGCCGCCGTGGCGGCTGTGCTGGCACTTTCCAGCACGCGCGCCACAAACTGCTCGTACACCGAGGGCGGCAGCTCCTCACTGCCGCCGTCCGTAGGCAGGGTGGCATAGGTGTCGTACCGGCCGGGGCGGGTGTAGGCGGTGTAGCCGGAGCTGCTCACGGCGGCCAGCATCCACTGCCCACCGGTGCAGCCGGTCAGGCGGCGGTCCACCGTCACGCAGGCATCGCCGTCCAGCGGCACCGGGGCCAGCTGGGTGCCGTCGCTGCGGCGCAGGTACAGGGCAATGGCGCAGTCGGCCCAGCTTTCGGGCAGCTGGAACTGCAGCCGGTCCACGCCTTCTGCATTCTGTGCGCCCAGGTGCAGGCGGCTGGGCTGCGGCAGGAATTCGGTGCCGCCGCAGGCTCGATGAATGATTTGGATCTTCATGGTTTTGACCTTCCTTTCCGGTTTTTTATTTGATTGTACGCCGGGGCGCGCGGCAGCAGAAGTGTGTTCTTTTTCTCCGCAGATTTCTGGGCTTCGGCATTTTGCCGGAGGGGTGTTTTTGGGGGTAATTCGGGGGCAATTCCGGGTGCGGAAAATGCCCGGCGGCGGGCCTGGTTTTGTGCAGAAAACTGCGGTATTTGGCCGCTTGTTTCCGTGCGGGAGGGCCAGAAACGGGTCGTTCCGGGGCGTCCGGACGGATGAAAATGTTAAAAATTCATGAACAGAACGTAGACGAAAAAGAGCGAAAAATCCGGAGGAAATAACTTAAAACCAATATTTTGCAGGAAACACTGTTAAAATTGCACAAAAAAGAATGTCAAGTATCTAACAAAGTGGAGACGCCCGATTTGACAAATCAGCTCCGGTCTGGTAAGATAATACCGCGCAACGGAGCAACGGACGTTGCAGCGTTTAAATTTTATCTGGATGAAGTGAAATGCCGTCTGAGCGGACGGTACGGTACAGGCAATGGGGGCCTGTGCCGGGGACGGAGCAATGTCCCGTTGGAACGGATTCCGACGCAATACGATGCTTGGCTTCCACAGCCGGAAAAGCATCGTATTTGATTGTGGAGCCCCTGGTGCTCCGCAGTCCCGGCGGCCGGGGTGCAATGCAGCATCCGCGGCCGCACCAAAAACAAGAAGAGAGGAGTTGTCTCGTATCGCTTCCGTAAAATTGAAAAAAGCATCGTCGGGCTGCAAATATGCAGTCTCTCCCCGTGTGCTGGCGTTTTGTGTCATGGTCGTGTGCCTTGTGGCTACCCTTGGTGTGACCGCTGCGAATCTGCGGCTGACCTACGTCACAGACTCCAATGGTGCCCGGCAGGTGATCCTCACCTCCGAGACCGACCCCGCAAAGGTCATGAGCCTCTCCGGCATCCAGTCCGAAGAGGGCGACCACGTTTACTACACTGCGTTCAGCGGCAACCTTGCTTCCCTGAACATTGAGCGCGCATTCTCGGTGAACATCCAGGCCGACGGCCAGACCTACCCCGTGAAGATGGTGTACGGCACGGTGGCCGACGCCCTGAAGCGTGCCGGCATCACCCTGGAGGGTGACGACTACACCGAGCCTGCTCTGGATCGTCTGGTGACTGCAGGAACCCAGATCGTGGTGCACCGCGTGGACTACACCGACCGTGTGGAGACGCAGGCCATCCCCTACGATACCGAGTACGTCTACACCAGCCTGTATTTCCGCAACACCGGCCGCGCCACCACGGTGCGCCATGGTGCGGAAGGCCAGCAGACCATCACCACCCGCGACCGCTATGTGGACGGCGAACTGGAAAACAGCATCGTGGTGGATGTGACCACCACCGCGGAGCCCACGAACCACGTGGTCAAGACCTACGGCGCGGGCGCCCCCGTTTCGCCCCTGACCGGCCCGGACGGCACCACCAACCCGCCGTCCTCCTACAGCCAGGTGCTTACGGGCAAGGCCACCGGCTATTATTCCAAGAGCGGCAAGGGCTCGTCCGGCTTAGGCCTGGGCTATGGCACCGTGGCCGTGGACCCGGATGTGATCCCCTACGGCACCAAGCTGTACATCACTTCTACGGACGGAAAGTTCGTGTACGGCTACGCGGTGGCCACCGACACCGGCATCGCGGTGCAGAAGGGTCAGATCCTAGTGGATCTGTTC
>VOFB01004593.1_pt1 | contig 96572 bp, 148 predicted proteins | sample 5384141 | NCBI WGS metagenome assembly VOFB01 (sample SAMN12384721, study PRJNA508395) | human gut metagenome | isolation source: healthy gut A | host: Homo sapiens | reverse complement strand
GTTCGCTACGACTATGACACTCCCTCTGGAATCGTGCACGGGCAGAAGGATGAGCAGATCATTATACCCACAAACACGGGAAAAGAGAAAAACAGCACAGCCAAAGGGGGATGGACCAAATACTGGGGAGGAGAAACCGATGGGGAAGTTATGGGGGGAGGCGGCGACAGCCCCTCGGATGGTGGAGACATAAAGGAGATAGACGTTCCCACTCCGAATGTTATTATCAGCAAGTTTGAGTATGGAAAAAGGTCACAGCGGGCAAGGATTTTACATTGAAGCTGGAGTTGAAAAAATACCAGTTGCGGTACTGCGGTGGAGAATATGATCCTATCCCTGGATCTAGGGGAAGCGCTTTCCCTGGCTGACAGGACGAACACCTTCTACATAGACAAAATACCTGCAGGGGTTCTGTGACAGAGGTGATTTCCCTGAAAGCCCTGGCCAACGGAAAACCCGAGGATGCAAAGATCGATCTGAATTTAAAGTATGAATATGTTGTGAAAAAGACGCGAAGCCAGGCAACCGCGTCCCAAAAGCTGGGTCTGCCCTTCTCACAGCCGGACCGTTTTCTGATAAGCGAGGCAAAGCCGGACGGAGAAGTTCACCAGGACTCGGAAGCGACCATCAGCCTGCCATATGTGAATAAAGGAAAGGGTACCATTTCAAATGTGGAAGCCAAGTTGGAGACGGGGATGGAAGCTGAGGAGCGTTATAAGTATTTGGGGAATTTTGAATCCGGTGCCAGCGGAACCATTGATTTTCTGGTGACACCCCATGAGTTGGGAAAGCAGACAGCCATTGTCACCATCACATACGAGGACTCTGACGGAAAACAGCAGCAGATTGAAAAAAAGGTGGAACTGGAGGCGCTGGAGCCATCGGATGAGTATGCCATGGGAGGCAATATGATGGGAATACAGGGGGAGGGAATGGACTATGGAGCACAAGGGGAGGTTGAAAACAGCCAAAATCCGGGTGTATGGGGCTGGGCAGCGGCAGCCATTGGAATCATTGCCATTGTCCTGGGAGGCTTCTTTTGGCACAGGAAGAGAAAGTCAGCAAGAGAGACAAAGTTATTGGAAGAACTGGAGGATGACTTTTAGATGAGAACAAAAGATCTGATTAGAATGTGTCTTCAAAATTTAAAGAGAAGGAAAAGGGAGAACCCTGCTCACTGTTTCAGGAGTAGTCATCGGGTGCTGTTCCATTGTGATCATGATTTCGATTGGGCTTGGAATGAAGGAGTCTCAGGAAAGGATGCTTCAGGAGATGGGGGATTTGTCCACCATTACCGTTCTGCCTGCCGGCGGCAGCCAGAAAGACAGGGCAAAACTGGACGCCGCAATGGTGGAAGCTGCCTCGGGACTGAAGCATGTGACATTGGCAGCGCCAAAGGCGGGTCTGCCCTGGATGACTTGCAGATAACAGTGGGAAAGGATGACCGGTATCAGGCAGAGGGCATTACCGTGATCGGGATTCCGGATGAAGCTTTCGAAAAATCGGATATAAGCTTTTGGAAGGGAGGTTTCCTGGGGACAGAAGTTATGAAGCCATAATAGGAAAAAGAATTTGCCTTTGCTTTCCAAGACAAAAAAGAAGCCAGAGGGAAAGAATATGGTGGATTTCTGGGTAACCCGGACGCCAAGCCCTATGTGAATGTATTTCAAGAAAAGGTACAGATTGTAAAAGGGGCAAAAGACAGCGCATCATCCTTTGGAGGGGAGAACCTGGGAAGAAAATGGCGGCCAGAGTGCCGCAGAGAGCAAACGTCAGGTACTGGTCCAGCTAAGTATTGTAGGCAAGGTAGAAGATGATTTTGTCAAAGGGAGGAGACGGTATATGGAATCATCATGCGCCTGGGGGATCTGCAAAGTCTGCAAAAGGAGATTGCCAAAATCTCAGGCAAGAAGGTTTCAAAGGAGTACACGCAGGTGATTATCCAGGTGGATGACATAGGACATGTGGCTCAGGTGGAGGAAACCCTTCAGGGCATGGGGTATCAGACCAGTTCCATGGAGAGCATTCGAAAGCCTATGGAAAAGGAGGCGCGTCAGAAACAACTGATGTTTGGAGGGCTGGGGGCCATCTCCCTGTTAGTGGCAGCCATCGGTATTGCCAATACAATGATAATGTCCATCACGGAAAGGACAAAGGAAATTGGCATTATGAAGTCGCTGGGATGTTATGTGAAAGATATTCGCAGGGAATTCCTGCTGGAGGCGGAATGATTGGATTGATGGGTGGGACCGTGGGCAGCATCATTAGTATCTGGATTTCCTTTGGTATGAATTTGTCCGCTCAGGAGGGCAGTCCTCTGTCTGTAATTCCGCTGTGGCTCATTGGGTTTGCCATCGTTTTTCCATTTTCATGGGCATTGCAGCAGGATATTACCCTGCCAACAAGGCTGTGAAGGTGTCTGCGCTGGAGGCCATGAGGTATTAGAGGGAGAAAAGGGCGGCAAGTCTCAAGCTGTGTACCTGCCGCCGTAGCATTAACGAATTATGGTGCCTGACTTGCCCTCCAGGGCCTCCAGAGCGTGTTCCAGATTTGTGATGATGGCCTGTTTGCCCTGGCCTGCTTTTTTTATGAAATCCACGGAGGCTCTTATCTTGGGAAGCATTGCAGTTTCGCCGAACTGTCCCTCCTGGATGTATACCTCCGCCGTATCTGTGTCGAGCAGGTCAAGTGGTCTCGGGGAGGAGGAGGTGTGGTCCAGACACACCTTCTCGTCATTGGTGAGGATCATCAGAATATCAGCTTCCAACAATTCAGCCAGTTTACCGCTGGCGTAATCTTTTTCAATGATGGCGCTGGCGCCTTTAAGCTCACTTCCCTGACGGAGAACCGGAATACCGCCTCCGCCACAGGCAATGACCATCTGTCCGGCATCCACCAGGGCCCTGATGGCATCAATTTCTATGATATCCCTGGGCTTTGAGCGGCCACAATGCGTCGGAAGCCTTTGCCAGGTTCCTCCACCACATAGTTTCCCTTCTTCTTCTTCCTCCTCGGCTTCCTCGGGAGTCATATAGCGTCCGATTATTTTCACCGGCTTGTAAAAAGCTTCATCGTAGGGATCTACCAGGACCTGGGTGAGTACCGTGCTCACCGGCTTGCAGATGCCGCGCTTGAGAAGCGCAGAGCGCAGTGCGTTCTGCAGGTCATATCCGATATAACCCTGGCTCATGGCAGAGCAAACAGACATGGGAGCTACCGTGTAGTCCTGATGTGCACGTCCAAATTCATTCATGGCTGTATGGATCATACCGACCTGCGGCGCATTGCTGTGTGTAATGATTAACTGGCAGCCTTCCGCTGCCATGTCGGCAAGCACCTCGGCAGACCGCTTCACAGCAACCTTCTGCTCCGGAAATGTAGTGCCCAAAGCTCTGTGTCCCAATGCAATCACAACTTTTCTTTTCATATGTCTACCTCTTTCTATGTCTACTTTTTTATATTCCAAAATTTTTTAAAAATCTTGTAACTATGCAACAGGTCTGCTGATCTATTGCGCTGACCGTAAGAAAGTGATTCAAGAGTGCTAAAATTCCGTCAACGAAGGTGATTTTAAATGGATTTTTGCATGCAATTGTGTAGGTACGGAATAGTTACAATATGTTTTAATTACAACATCATTATTATATAAGTTTGTGATATAAAAAGCAATATGTAAAGGGAAAACGTTGTTTTGTGCATCTTAAGAGGGTGATCAGTAAGGAGAATATTGCATGTAATGAAGAAGGCAGTGATGGTGAAATAAAAAGACCAATAGTCTGAAAATAAAAAAAATATTCTGAAAATTTATGAATATCGAAAAATAATCAAATTAATACTTGACAAAACAGCTATATAGAGATATAATGAAAACAACAAAAAGAGAAAGAGATAAGTTAAAAGAAAACTTGGGAAAGAAACATAAGGAGGACAGTCCAGTGGGATACTAAAGAAATCATTCAAATTCAACATGATCAGTTGATAAAGTCGTGCTCTATTAAATAATTAAGAGCGGATTGAAACAAGTGTTTAGGAAGGTGAATGAAAAAATAAGCAACGAAATCTGAGAAAGAGAGGTATGGACCACCAAAAACTTAAATTGAGTTGTTTTTGTATAGCACAGAGACAAGGAGGAGGTACAGAATGATTGAAGTCCATTAGGAACGGATATGTGAGTGAAATCTGTAAGTAACAGAAAGGTTCCATGAATGAGACGATCTGACGAAATAAAAATAATTGTTATAATTAGCTAAAACCATTAAAGTAAAGTAATCAGACAAATAAATGAAACTGGTCATTGCAGTAATGAAGAGTAGATTATAAAAAAGAAATCATTTAGATGAAAGTATTTATTATAATGAAGAGTAATTATTGAAGATGGAAAAATAAGTCATTGGGAGTTTGATGAAATGAGGAAAATGGAACAGCTATTATAAGAAACAATATTTTTATCCAGTAGAGAATCTTATAGATGAGAAAACTGTGAAACTGATAAAAACTGCATATCCGTTCTTTTTGTGTTTCGTATTAGTCAAGAGCATTGCCGGGCAGAGAAAAAGCCTGGGCAGTGCTTTTTTGTATAATAAAAAATTCCATTTCCCAGCCAAGGTACATTCTTTGTTCTTTCCCGGAAAAGTCCTTTGGAATTTCCTATCATAAAAGGAAGGACCTCACATATATTGTTAAAAGGGGTGAGGCCATGAAGGAAAAGGACGAGTTTATAAAAATCTTTTCTATGAATATAAGAACCATATTGTCAAAGATCTGTGCTGACTTTGGACAGGTACAGGAGATCAGGCTGAGGGTAGGAAGGCCCATGATGCTTACCTACCGGGGAAAGAATACTTTGTCACAGAGGGCGGAGAGTTGAAAAACAGTGAGACAAGCGGATACATTGTGAGCAAAAAGGAACTGCTGGAGACAATGGAATATATTGCCAATTATTCCATGTATGCCTATGAGGAGGAGTTGCGCCAGGGATTTCTCACGATTCAGGGAGGCCATAGGGTTGGGGTGGCGGGCCGCATCATCATGGATGGGGAGAGGGTCCGAAATGTGAAGTATATCTCTTTTTTGAACGTAAGGCTTTCCCACCAGGTAAAGGGCTGCGCGGACCCGGTGATACCCTATGTGGTAAAGGAAGGGAGGTGTGCCACACTCTGATCATTTCCCCCCCGCTGCGGCAAGACAACCCTTTTAAGGGACCTGATCCGGCAGATCTCCAATGGGGGCAAATACTGTTCGGGAAAAACTGTGGGGGTTGTGGATGAGCGCTCCGAGATCGGCGGGGCCTACCTGGGAGTTCCCCAAAATGACCTGGGGATGCGCACGGATCTTGGACTGCTGTCCCAAGGCAGCGGGCATGATGATGCTGGTCCGTTCCATGTCCCCCAGAGTGATTGCAGTGGATGAGATCGGGGATTATGAGGACATCCATGCCATTGAGACGGTGGTAAACTGCGGGTGCAAGCTGATAGCCACCGTTCATGGATGTGATATGGAGGATATCAGGCGCAAACCGCTGCTTCAGAAGCTGGTGAAGGAGAGGTTTTTGAGCGTTACATTGTCCTACATAACCAAGGGGTGTGGGGGTGTGCGGGAAATCATGGACGAAAGGGGAAGTATCCTCTATGAGGGGAGGCGGGGCGGATGATCCGGTGGCTGGGTATAGGACTGGTAATCGCAGGCTCCACTGCCGTAGGACTGGCTGTGAGCTGGGAGATGGAAAACGCCTTGTACAATTGAGAGAGATGAGGAGAATGGTGGGAATGCTGGAGGGGGAAACCGGTGTGCCAACTCTACACTCTCCGAGTGCTTCAGGCATGTGGCCGGGCGCATCTGCGAGCCCTTTGGTGCTTTTTTTAGAAAACATGGCGGAACATATGGAAGAGTTCCGGGGGATACGGTGCAGGAAATCTTCACACAGCATGTAGAGCAGGACTTAAGGGATACGGCTCTGGCTACGGAGGACCTGGAACAACTGAAGAGACTGGGCGAGCAGTTGGGGTATATGGATGCGCAGATGCAGCTGAATGCTCGCGCTTTACCAGAACCAGCTGGAGGATTCCTATAAAAAGGGCGGCGGAGGCTTTTTGCGGGGAAAGCAAAGCTCTGCCGTTATCTGGGGCTGATGGGCGGACTGTTTCTGGCCATTATCTTTATTTAGGGAGGGAGATGGGCATGAGTGTAAATCTGATCTTTAAAATAGCGGCTGTGGGTATTCTGGTCTCAGTGTTGAGCCAGGTACTGAAACAGAGCGGAAGAGAGGAACACGCTTTTTTTGGCAAGCCTGGCAGGACTGATATTGGTACTCTTCTGGATACTTCCCTATATTAATCAATTGTTTGAGAGCATAAAAAAGCCTATTTTCACTGTAAGGGGGAAATACTATGCTGAAAATTGCGATCCTGGGACTGACGGGCATATTAACTGCACTTTTGATTAAAGAGGTAAAACCGCAGTTTTGTGTGTATATCAGTATGGCAACCTGTTTGCTGATCTTCTTTTATGCACTGAACAAGCTGTCCTTTATGACAGATACGCTCCAGACCCTGCGGGACTACATCAGCCTGAAAGATTCATACCTGACATCCCTCATGAAGATAGTGGGGATCACATACATCGCTGATTTTTCGTCCAACCTCTGTAAAGACGCAGGGTACTCTGCCATTGCAGGGCAGATTGAGTTTTTGGAAAGATATCCATACTGGCAATCAGCACCCCCGTGATTTTAGCGCTTCTGGATACCATCAATGAGTTTCTGATGTAGAGGTGATCCGTGAAAAGAATAAGGTTGTTGGTGCTGGTTTTGATGATTATTGGGTCAGGCCTTTGTAAAATACAGGTGCAGGCTGCTGAGGATGAGTTTACAGACAGCTTTATGGGGGAGCTGGGGCTGGATGAGATTGACGATACTCTGGAGGAGCTTTTGGAGGACAAGTCCTTTAGCTTTACGGAGGCGGTGAAGCAGCTGGTAAAGGGAGAAATACCTCTGTCGGCCGGGGCGGTAGGAGATCTGGCCAAAAACGCGCTTTTCTCTGAACTGGAACAGCACAAGGATACGGCAGTACATATCTTGATTTTGATCATTGTAGCTGCCGTTTTTACAAATTTTGCCAATGTGTTTGAGAAGAGTCAGGTGGCGGACGTGAGCTTTTATATGATGTATCTGCTGCTTTTTACCATGCTGATGAAAGCATTCTACAGCATGAGCTCTATGACCACGGATACTTTGAACCACATCCTGACATTTATGAAGCTGTTGATTCCCTCCTACTTTCTGGCTGCAGCCTTTGCCTCAGGTTCCATCTCAGGAGCCGGTTTTATGAGCTGACACTGATCCTGATCACAGTGATTCAGTGGGTGCTCAAGTACCTGGTGCTGCCGGCAGTTAATCTGTTTGTGCTGTTCTCAATGCTGAACTATCTCACAAAGGAGGAGTATCTCTCCAAAATGGCAGAGCTTCTGAAAACCTTTGTGGAGTGGACGCTAAAGACATTGGTGGCAGCAGCAATCGGTTTTCAGGCAGTCCAAAGTCTGATCCTACCCGCTGTGGACGCACTCAAAACTACTGTGATGAACAAGACAGCAGGTGCAATTCCGGGTGTGGGAAATATTTTCAGCGGGGTCACGGAGGTGGTTTTGGGAGCGCTCTTCTGATCAAAAATGCCATTGGGGCAGCAGGGTTGATCCTACTCACCCTGATCTGCCTGGTTCCGTTTGTGAGACTTGGCATCTGCACACTCTTATACAAAGTCATGGCAGCCCTGATACAGCCGGTTACGGACAAGCGTATGTTGGGATGTGTCAGCAGTGTGGGGGAAGGTGCAGCTCTGCTGATGAGGATTCTGCTGATGACAGGGGTTCTGTTTTTTGTATCCATTGCCATGGCCACTGCATCCATTAAAGGGGGTAATATATGGAGGCTTTTTTACGGGTGGATTCGGAACATTGTCTGTTTTCTGTGCATTCTCAACGTATTTTTACAGGTGTTGCCAGGGGGAGCTTTCAAAAAATACGTGCGCTTTTTCGGCGGACTTTTGCTGGTGGTGATTGTGCTGAACCCTCTGGCCGAGTTGGTGAAGGTATCCGGAAGCTTTGAAAAGGCGTGGCGGATGGAAAGCTTAAAGGAGGAGGTGGATAACTTGGAACTGACGAAACAGGGAATGGAGGAGTGCCGCTCCGAGAAAATTAATGAAGCATACAAAAAAGAGCTGAAGCGGCAGATTGAGGAGGTAGTCAAGGCCTATGACTTTTCTCCTGTAGATACGGACATTACTTTTGAGGATGGGGAGGATGGGGTGCAGATGATCCGTGAGGTAGCGCTTAAGATTGCTCCAAAGCAGGGGAGGAGATCTCTATTCCCAAGGTGGGGAACACTCAGACCCAGGATGACGCAGAAAACATAAAAAAGAGATTCAGGAAGTCTATCATATTTCTATGGATAATATAAATATTATTGTACAGGAGTAGCCTATGGAAAAGGGAACATCAAAGCTTCTGGAAAAGATGAAACATATGAAGAAAAACCAGTGGTTTATTTTGGTTTTGGTGGGACTCCTGATTTTAGTGATTGCCATGCCGGTAAATCCGAAAACTGCAGAAAAGGAGGAGGTTGTGCCCAAAGAGACGAAAACCGCAGATACGGATATGGAGATACTGGAAAAGCGTCTGACGCAGGCATTGGAGAAGGTGTCCGGAGTAGGAAAGGTGGAGGTAATGATCACCAAGAGATCCAGCGGTGAAAAGATCGTGGAGAAGGATAGTCCGGTAACGGATCAAAGCACCAAGGAGGAGGACAGTGAAGGCGGAAGCCGCAGTGTGGAGGAACATACCCTGGGGGAGGAAACAGTGTATACCCAGGATGGAGGCGGAGGCCAGACCCCTACGTGGTGGAGGAGCTGGAACCGGAGATTGCAGGTGTTGTTGTTGTGGCCCAGGGAGGTGATAATTCCGTAGTGGTTCAGAATATTACTGAGGCAGTTATGGCATTATTTGGAGTCGAGCCGCATAAAATCAAAGTAATGAAGATGAATTAAGGAGGGGGAAGTGTGAAACATATCTTTAAGAAGAATCAAATCATCATCACTGCACTGGCTGTTATGATCGCAGTAGCCGGTTACCTGAACTATTCGGGGACAAAGCTGGGGTCAGAGGTATCTCAGACCATAGCGGATAAGGACAGCGTGAAAAAAGAGACCGAGACGACCGAGACAGGGGAGACAGGCGATGACAGTGCATTAGTGGACATTGAGAGTCTGGATGAAGATTATTCGGATGGCTCACTCACCGTTGAGGATGCGGCGGAGGCGGAAAACGCCCAGGCTGCGGAGACGGACAGCGCTCAGGCAGAGGGTGAAATATCCGATGAAGCGGCAGCTTCCGATGCGGCAGACGCAGAACAGGTGACAGACACGCCTGGGGAAGCAGTACTTACCAGCATTCCGGGAAGTTCCGGATTTGCGGCGGAAGCCAAGCTTTCCAGGGAGCAGGTCAGAGCAAAGAATAAAGAGACTCTGCTGGAAGTGATCAACAATGTGAACATATCAGACGACCAGAAACAGGATGCCATCAACAGCATGACAGAGTTGACAAAGATTGCTGAGAAAGAAGCCGCTGCAGAGCTTCTGCTGGAATCCAAGGGCTTTGAGAACGCGGTTGTCAGCATCACGGACGGCACAGTGGACGTGGTCATTGCACAGTCGGAAGTGACGGATGCGCAGCGCGCCCAGATTGAGGATATTGTAAAGAGAAAGACCGAAGTATCTGGTGAGAACATTGTGATCACTCCTATGAAGTCCACCACGGATGCAACACAGGATCAGGAACAGAATCAAGAATAATAAGAGCAGGGGCCGGAAGAGCCGGCCGCCGGATTGCCGCAGAGCGTAAGACACGCCTGCGGCATTTTGGTTGCTTCGTTAGGGGTATCATCCGGACGTCACCCGGGCGTTGGCATCTCTCACGCAAACACGTGCAACGCTCTGCTCCGGAGGAAGCGTCCTCTTTCCCATCATGAACTGCTACCACCCACAGTATTCTTTTTTGGATACTGACATCAGGCAGGTTGACAGCCCCATCAACCCTGCTAAAATAGCCTGGGATAATATGAATTTCATTGGAGGTACTATCGTGACCGATATTAAAGAAGAAATAAAAAAAACGCCGTACATTTGCCATCATCTCCCATCCGGATGCAGGTACGACGACCCTGACGGAAAATTTCTCCTCTATGGAGGAGCCATTAATCTGGCCGGCTCTGTGAAGGGCAAGGCAACTGCCAGGCATGCTGTTTCTGACTGGATGGAGATTGAAAAGCAAAGAGGTATTTCCGTAACCTCCTCTGTGCTGCAGTTTAATTACGGAGGTTACTGCATCAATATTTTGGATACACCGGGACATCAGGATTTCTCTGAGGATACCTACCGCACCCTCATGGCAGCAGACTCTGCGGTGATGGTGATTGATGCGTCCAAGGGCGTGGAGGCACAGACCAGGAAGCTTTTTAAAGTCTGTGTGATGCGCCATATACCGATTTTTACTTTTATCAACAAAATGGACCGGGATGCCAATGACACCTTTGAGCTTTTGGATGACATAGAGAAAGAGCTGGGCATCGCTACCTGTCCCATTAACTGGCCCATCGGTTCAGGAAAGAGCTTTAAAGGCGTTTACGAGCGCGGAAGTCACCGGATTACCGTGTTTACGGATACAGAGAAGGGGACAAAGGAGGGAGAAGCAAGAGAGATTGATCTGGACTCACCGGAGATTGATGAGATCGTAACTCCGGATCAAAAAAGCCAGTTGATGGAGGAAATCGAGCTGCTGGACGGCGCAAGTGCGGAGTTTGACCAGGAGATGGTGAATAAAGGGCAGCTATCCCCTGTATTTTTTGGATCTGCGCTCACCAACTTTGGAGTGGAGATATTTCTGAAACATTTCCTGCAGATGACCTCTTCTCCACTGCCCAGGACTGCGGATATCGGCCAGGTTGATCCCATGGAGGAGGACTTTTCCGCATTTGTATTTAAGATTCAGGCGAATATGAACAAAGCCCACAGGGATAGGATTGCTTTTATGCGCATCTGTTCCGGAGAGTTTGACGCGGGGATGGAGGTATACCATGTCCAGGGAAACAAAAAAGCAGCGCCTTTCCCAGCCGCAGCAGATCATGGCCCAGGAGCGGCACATTGTGAGCAAAGCCTACGCGGGGATATCATCGGTGTGTTTGATCCGGGTATTTTTCCATCGGAGATACGATCTGTATGCCGGGCAAAAAATTTGCCTACGAGGGCATTCCGACGTTCGCACCGGAGCATTTTGCGCGGGTGCGGCAGGTCGACACGCTCAAGAGAAAACAGTTCATGAAGGGCATCACCCAGATCGCGCAGGAAGGTGCGATCCAGATATTCCAGGAGTTCAACACCGGTATGGAGGAGATCATCGTGGGCGTTGTGGGTGTGCTTCAGTTTGACGTGTTAAAATACCGCCTGGAAAACGAATACAACGTAGATATCCGTCTGGAAAATCTGCCATATGAGTATATACGCTGGATTGAGAATAAGGATATTGACCTGAATAAGCTGATGGGTACCTCTGACATGAAGAAAGTTAAGGATTTAAAAGGTAATCCGCTGCTGTTATGGGTCAATGAATGGAGTATCCGTATGACTCAGGAGCGAAATGAAGGTCTGGTGCTGACCGAGTTCGGGCGCTCCTGATTATACCCGAAAATATATTTGCTAAAAAATATACAGTTTGGTATAATAAAAAGAAAAGCGGTAACGATTCAACAAACATGACATAAAGTCAATCAACGCATCGAAAGATGTGGTCGTACTCTGTTAAATTACCAAGCGTGAATTGAAACAAACAACAGGAAGGTACGGAACAGCTACGAAGAGCGAACAAATACAGGAGGTTACGTGTATGGGCAGAGAAGACAATCAGAACAGTTATACAATACAGAGCGAAGAGAGTTTCGGACAGGTACAGATCGCGGATGAGGTAGTGGCCATCATCGCGGGCCTGGCTGCCACTGAGGTGGAGGGTGTGGCCAGCATGGCCGGAAACATCACCAACGAGCTGGTTGGAAAGCTGGGAATGAAGAACCTCTCAAAGGGCATCAAGGTCACTGTGGAGGAAGGCGTGGTACAGGTGGATGTGGGACTCAACATCGCATACGGATACAGCGTACCCAAGACCAGCAAAAAGGTGCAGGAGAAAAGTAAAAGCGTCCATTGAAAATATGACAGGGCTGACGGTATCGAGCGTGAATGTCAGGATTGCCAGCGTGAGCATGGACAATCGCAGATAGGATGCAAAAAAGCGGGAAAAGCGTAAGGGGGTGTCTGTGTTAAGACATCCTTTTTCTGCACATGGGAAGCAGATGGCTTTCGGGAAAACAAAGGGCCGAAGGGTCTGAATGAGAAAAGGAAAAGAATATGACAAGAAGACAACTGAGAGAGCATATATTCAAATTGCTGTTTTTTGTGGAATTTCATCAGGAAGAGGAACTTCCGGAACAGGTTAAAATGTACTTTGAGGAGCTGTCAGAGGTAAAGGAGGCGGACCACGAGTACATAGAGGAAAAGTATGCCCATATAAAGGAGAAGCTGCCGGGGATCGACCAGGCCTTAGATGAGGTTTCAAAAGGCTGGAAGACAGGCAGAATGGGCAAGGTGGATCTGACCATTCTGCGGCTTGCAGTCTATGAGATGAAGTATGATGAGGATATTCCGGTGGGCGTGGCCATCAACGAGGCCGTTGAGCTGGGAAAAACATTCGGAGGAGATGATTCTTCCGCATTTATTAACGGAATTTTGGCAAAACTGGTATAGAGGATGGTGGACAGATGCAGAAGGCGTACTCCGTAGGACAGATCAATGCGTACATCAAAAACATGTTTACCCAGGACTTTGTACTGAGGAGGATCTATGTGAAGGGGGGAGGTGTCCAACTGCAAATACCACACTTCCGGTCACATCTATTTCTCCCTGAAAGACGAGACAGGTGCCATTGCCTGCGTGATGTTTGCAGGTTCCCGAAAGGGTCTGGGGTTTCATATGGAGAACGGACAGCAGGTGGTGGTGTTGGGTGGGATCAATGTGTACGAGCGGGACGGACGCTACCAGCTGTACGCGAGTGAGATCATCCTGGACGGAGCGGGACTGCTCTATGAGAAATTTGTGGCTCTGAAGCGGGAGCTGGAGGAGATGGGGATGTTTGCCAGTGATTACAAGCAGCCCATTCCCAGGCATGTGAAAAAGCTGGGTGTGGTCACTGCGCCTACGGGGGGGCGGCCATTCGGGATATCATGAATATCTCCACAAGGCGCAATCCCTATGTGCAGTTGATCCTGTATCCTGCTCTGGTACAGGGCGAAGGTGCCGCGAAAGCATAGTAAAGGGGATCCGTCTGCTGGATGAGTACGGCGTGGATCTGATGATCGTGGGCCGGGGCGGCGGTTCCATTGAGGACCTCTGGGCCTTCAATGAGGAGAAGGTGGCGAGGGCGATCTTTGAGTGCGCCACACCCGTAATTTCTGCCGTGGGCCATGAGACGGATACCACCATTGCAGATTATGTAGCCGATCTGCGCGCCCCACACCCTCCGCGGCTGCGGAGCTGGCGGTGGAGGACATCCGCCAGACCCAGCAGCAGATACTGCAGTATCAGATTACCCTGGAGCGCCTGCTTGCCGGACAGATACGGGAGGCCAGAAGCAGACTGGAACAGTACCGGCTGAAGGTGGGATATTTAAGCCCCGAAAACCAGATACGGGAAAAGCGCCAGCAGCTCGCGGAGCTTGAGGAGCGTCTGGGAGTTCTGATGGAAGGAAAAGTAACAACTGCCAGGCACCGGATGATGCTTTATGTGGAAAAGCTGAGAGGGCTCTCACCCCTGGATAAGCTAAAACAGGGATATGCCTTTGCAGCGGATGAGGAAAACAGAAAAGTCACCTCTGTCTCCCAGGTGGAGGCAGGCAGCCGGATGAGAGTGTATGTATCCGACGGTTGCCTAATCACGCGTGTGGAGGAGAAAGAGGGATAAGGTGTTACTGTGAACAGTAAACAAGGTTGCAACAAAGTCAGGCAGAAGTGATGGAGGAGGCATAGGATGGCACAGGATGAAAAAAAGAAAGAGCTGACGCTTGAGGAGGCTTTTTTCCAGGTTGGATGTAACCATAGAGGCCCTTGAAAGCCGGGATATCACATTGGAGGATTCCTTTAAAAAATACCAGGAGGGTATGGAGCTTTTAAAGGAATGCAGCCAGAAGATTGACAAGGTGGAAAAAGAAGATGCTTGTTTTGAATGATAATGGAGAGACGAATGAATTTTAAAGAACAAATGGACCTGCGCACGCAGGAGGTACAGTGCATTATTGAAAAATACCTTCCAGAAGAGGAAGGCTTTCAAAAGACGCTTCTGGAGGCTGTGAATTACAGTATGACCGCAGGGGGGAAACGTTTGAGGCCACTGCTGATGCTGGAGACGTACCGGATGTTCGGCGGCAGCACAGAGGTGGTGGAGCCTTTCATGGCCGCGATAGAGATGATACATACCCATTCTCTCATCCACGATGACCTGCCGGCCATGGACAACGATGAGTACCGCAGGGGAAGGAAGACCACGCATGTGGTGTTCGGGGAGGCCATGGGTATACTGGCGGGGATGCACTGCTGAATCTAGCCTATGAGACAGCGGCCGTAGCCTTTGAGTTGGAACCAGAAAATGAGAGGATCGGGTGTGCGATCAGGACACTTTCCAGGAAAACAGGTATCTATGGAATGATGGGCGGACAGTCTGTTGATGTGGCTTCTGTGGGCCAGGAATTGTCCAGGGAAAAGCTGAATTTCATATACAGACTTAAGACAAGCGCGCTGATCGAAGCGTCTATGGTCGTTGGGGCAGTTCTGGCGGGAGCAAGTGAACAGGAGCTTGAGACCGTGGAACAGATCGCTTCTGATATCGGTCTGGCTTTTCAGATCCAGGATGATATACTGGATGTAACCAGCACCATGGAGGTATTGGGCAAACCTGTGATGAGTGATGAGAAGAATAAAAAACGACTTACGTGACCCTGGAGGGTCTGCATAAGGCTACGGCGGATGTGAAAGAGGTATCCGACAGGGCGATACAGACCCTGGACGGACTGGGGCGGGAAAATGCATTTCTCAGGGAACTGATTTTACAGCTGGTATACCGGGAAAAATAGAGGGTGAACCTATGGTTTTAGAGAAGATAAATGAGGTCAATGACATTAAAAAGCTGGACAGCGGAGAGCTGCCTTTACTGGCGGAGGAAATCCGGGACTTCCTACTCGAAAAAATCAGCGTCTCGGGCGGCCATCTGGCCTCTAATTTGGGGGTGGTGGAGCTGACCATGGCGCTGCATCTGACCTTTGAACTGCCAAAGGATAAACTGATATGGGATGTGGGGCACCAGTCCTACACCCATAAGCTGCTGACCGGGCGCAGGGACGGCTTTGACACCCTGCGTAAATACGGTGGAATGAGCGGATTTCCAAAGCGGAAGGAAAGTCTGTGTGATGCCTTTGACACAGGACACAGCTCTACCTCCATCTCAGCGGGCCTGGGCTACGCCAGAGCCAGGAAATCACAGGGGAGGACTATAAGGTAGTCTCCATTATAGGCGATGGCTCCCTGACGGGAGGAATGGCCTATGAGGCTCTGAACAATGCGGCAAGGTTAAAGAGCAACTTTATGATCATACTCAACGACAACAATATGTCCATCTCCGAGAACGTGGGAGGTATGTCCTCCTACCTGGCGGATCTGCGCACTAACGACGCCTACACGGGACTGAAAACGGTGTGACCAATACCCTGAACAAGATTCCGGTTTATGGGGACCGGATCGTGTCCAGAATCCGCAGGACGAAGAGTGGGATCAAGCAGCTTTTTATTCCAGGAATGCTTTTTGAGGATATGGGGGATCACCTATTTGGGGCCTGTGGACGGGCACAATATCCAGCAAATGATGCGTGTGTTCCAGGAGGCCAGTAAGCTCAATGAGGCGGTGCTCATCCATGTGATTACGCAGAAGGGGAAGGGGGTATGTCCCCGCGGAACGCCATCCTGCCAGGTTCCACGGGGCGGAGCCCTTTGACCTTGAGAGCGGGCTGCCCACCCACAAACGGTTGAAGGCCAACTACACGGATATCTTCTCCACAGTCATGCGCAAATTTGGGGACCGGTATCCCAAGGTGGTGGCGGTGACCGCTGCCATGCCGGATGGAACCGGACTGAAAAGGTTTCGGAACATGTTTCCAGATCGGTTTTTGATGTGGGGATTGCGGAGGAGCATGCTGTCACCTTCGCGGCAGGGCTGGCCGCAGCGGACTGATCCCGGTGGTGGCTGTCTATTCATCCTTCCTGCAGAGGGCCTATGACCAGATTCTGCACGATGTCTGTATCCAGAATCTGCACGTGGTCTTTGCCATAGACCGGGCGGGGCTTGTGGGCAGTGACGGGGAAACCCACCAGGGGATTTTTCGACCTGTCTTTTCTGTCCACCATACCCAACATGTGTATTATGGCTCCGAAAAATAAGTGGGAGCTCTCCGATATGATGAAGTTTGCGGTGGACTATAGCGGTCCCATTGCGCTGCGCTATCCCAGAGGGGAGGCCTATGACGGGCTGCGGGAGTTCAGGGCTAGCGTTCTGTTTGGCAGAGGTGAGATTCTCTACGACGAGGAGGAGATCCTGCTGCTGGCTGTGGGAAGCATGGTGAAGACCGGGGAGGAAGTGCGCCGGCAGCTAAAGAGGCTGGGGTACGCCTGCAGTCTGGTCAACGCCAGATTTGTCAAACCCATAGATGAGGAGCTCATTGGCAGGCTGCATAGGGAGCACCGGCTGATTGTGACTATGGAAGAGAATGTGCGAAGCGGCGGGTTCGGGGAGCATGTGGTGGCTTACTTAAACGACCTGCAGAGCGAGGCAAAGGTGATAAACGTGGCCCTGCCGGATGACTATGTGGAACACGGCAATGTGGATCTGCTGAGAAAAGAGGTATGCATTGACCCGGACTCCATTGTGAAAAGAATCGTGTCCTCCTATGTGGGGATGTTAGAATAGGGCATAGACGGAGGAAGAGATGAAAGAGCGTTTGGATGTATTGCTTGTGCAGAGGCAGATGGCAGCCTCCAGAGAGAAAGCCAAGGCTATAATTATGGCGGGCTGCGTGTACGTGGAAGGACAGAGGGAGGACAAGGCCGGGTCCATGTTCCAGGACTCGGTCAGCATAGAGGTGAGGGGAAATACCTTGAAGTACGTAAGCCGGGGAGGACTGAAGCTGGAGAAGGCTATGGAAAAATTCGGCGTAAAGCTGGCGGGAAGGGTGTGCATGGACATCGGCTCCTCCACGGGCGGATTTACAGACTGCATGCTTCAGAATGGCGGAGTGAAGGTTTATTCTGTTGATGTGGGGCATGGACAGCTGGACTGGAAGCTCCGCCAGGACGAGCGGGTGGTCTGCATGGAACGGACGAATATCCGTTATGTGACCCCTGAGGATATTCAGGAGCCCGTGGATTTTGCCTCCATTGATGTTTCCTTTATTTCCCTGACCAAGGTACTTCTGCCTGCCAGGGAACTGCTGACGGAGGAGGGCCAGATTGTCTGCCTGATCAAGCCCCAGTTTGAGGCGGGCAGGGAGAAGGTGGGCAAAAAGGGCGTGGTGAGGGACCCCTCGGTTCACAGAGAGGTGATTGAAAAGGTATTGGAGTACGCGAAAGGCATAGCGTTTGAGCCAATACATTTGGACTTTTCTCCCATCAAAGGGCCTGAGGGAAATATTGAGTATCTGCTTCATCTACAGAAACACGGGGAAGGCACATACTGGGAGGAGACTCCCTTTTCCATAGAAGAGACCGTGGCGACAGCCCACGGGGCTTTAGATTAGCAGGTGAGGGTATGGATAAATTTTACATAATTACCAATGAATTGAAGGACCCCCAGCTTGAGACCGCCAAAAATGGTGCGGGAATACTTGACCCAAAAGGGAAAGGAGTGCATTATCCAGAAGCACGCAAAACCGGGGAAGTGCGCTCCTATAAGTATACCAACGCCAACCTGGTGCCGGAGGATGTGCAGTGTGTTCTGGTGGTGGGGAGGATGGAACCCTTCTGCAGGCTTGCAGGGATCTGGTGGAGCGGGAAATCCTCTTCTGGGCATCAATCTGGGGACACTGGGATATTTGGCGGAGATTGACAGACAAAATATCTTTCCGGCACTGGATAAGCTGGTGTTGGACGAATACGTGGTGGAGCGCAGGATGATGCTGGAGGGCAAAGCCATGCGCATGGGAAAGCACCTGATGCAGGATCTGGCCCTCAACGATATCGTCATCGGCAGGAGGGGCGTCTGAGGGTGATTGATTTTAATATCTATGTAAATGGGGAGTTTCTAAACGCCTACTGTGCGGACGGAATCATCGTCTCCACGCCCACGGGCTCCACAGGGTACAGCCTCTCCGCCGGAGGGCCTATCATATCTCCGGAGGCCTCTATGATCCTTCTCACACCCATTGCGCCCCACACACTGAACACCAGAAGCATTGTCCTGCCTGAGGACGCGGTGATCACTGTGGAGATCTGTGAGGGCCATTCAGGGACCAGGGAAGGTGCTGTGGTGACCTTTGACGGGGACACTTATATGAGTCTGAGCTGCGGCGATCAGGTGGAGATATCCAAAGCGGCCAGGTCCGCCAGGTTGGTCAAGATCAACAATATCAGTTTCTTAGAGGTTCTGCGCAAAAAGATGAGCAGCCAGTAGCGGAGGTAAGACCATGAAAATAGCACGACACGCAAAATTATTGATCTCATAAACCAGTATGAGATCGATACGCAGGAGGAGCTGGCCGAGCGGCTGAATGCGGAGGGGTTCCGCGTGACCCAGGCAACTGTTTCAGGGACATCCGGGAACTCAAGCTGACCAAGATCGCGCTGAATGGGGAAAGCAGAAATATGCGGTGATGAGGCCCCACAGCGCAGGCATGGATGAGAAGTATCTCAGGGTGTTAAAGGACGGCTTTGTCTCCATGGAGATGGCTCAGAATATCCTGGTGGTTAAGACTGTCTCAGGGATGGCCATGGCCGTGGCAGCCGCGCTGGACGCTGCGCAGTGGTCCGAGGTGGCAGGGTGCATAGCAGGGGATGATACCATCATGTGTGCCATACGGAGCGCGGATGACACCCTGCTGGTCATGGATAAGATCAGTAAAATCATAGAGAAAGATAGTGATCACGCCAAGGCGTATTTGAATCAGCAGGCCTGCGCATTTGTTGCGCAGTTCGGGAGAGAGCAAAGGTAGAAAATGTTACTGAATATTCATGTAAAAATATGGCGCTGATCCAGGAGGCGGAAATCGACCTGGGCCAGGGATTGAATATACTCACAGGTGAGACCGGGGCCGGTAAGTCCATCATCATTGGCGCAGTCAATGTGGCTCTGGGGGCGCAGAGCTTTAAGGGATTTGCAAGAGATGGAGCGGATCAGGCGCTGTCGGAGCTGGTATTCTCTGTGGAAGATGACAAGTGCAGGCAGAGGCTAAAAAGATCTGGGTGTGGCCCTGGAGGAAGACCTGGTGATTATCTCCAGAAAGCTGACCGGGGGACGCAGCATTAGCAAGGTGAACGGGGAACGGTTCCCGTATCCAGAATCCGTCAGATAGCGGAGGTCCTGATCGACATCCATGGCCAGCACGAGCATCAGTCCCTACTCTACCGGAAAAATCATTTGGGGATACTGGATGAGTTTTCCAAGGAGGAGCTAACGCCCTTAAAAAGAGATCAACAATCAGCTCTACAAAGAGTACAAAAAACTGGAAAAAGAGCTGGAACAGTCGGCCATGGATGAGACGGCCAGGGCAAAGGAGGCAGACTTTCTACGGTTTGAGATCCAGGAGATTGGCGCCGCTGGTTTGAGCACAGGGGAGGATGAGGAGCTGGAGCGGTCCTACCGCAGGATGGCAAATGCCAGAAAGATCATAGAGTCAGCCGGGGAAGCTTACGGCTACACAGGATATGACAATGCAGGGGCCGGGGAACTGACGGGACGGGCGCTGCGCAGCCTGTCAGGGGCCGCAGCCTACGATGAGGCCCCTGGAGGGCCTTACAGAGCAGCTGGCGGACATTGATAGCCTTCTAAACGACTTTAACCGGGAATTGGCTGATTACATGGCAGGGCTGACTTTTGACGACGGAGAGTTTGCTTCTCTGGAGGAGCGCCTGGATCTGATAAATCGTTTAAAGGCAAAATATGGAAACTGCATTGAAGAGATTTTGGCATACAAGCAGGAAAAAGAGGAAAGACTTACAGTATTAGATGATTATGAGGCATACAAACAGAGGCTGGAGGCTGCATTTAAGACAAGCAGGGAGGCACTCTTCTCTAATGCAAAGGAGATGTCTAAGATACGCCATCGCTATGCACAAGATCTTCAGAAAAGGATCAAGGAGGCTTTGGAGGATCTGAATTTCTTAAATGTGGAGTTTGAGATTGGCTTTGAACGGCTAAAGGAGCCGGGTCCGGAAGGATACGACGAAATCTGTTTTCAAATTTCCACTAACCCTGGGGAGGCGGTAAAACCATTAAATGAGATAGCCTCCGGTGGCGAGCTTTCCAGAATCATGCTGGCCATAAAGACAGTGATGGCGGACAGGGATGCCACGGGGACCTTAATTTTTGATGAGATCGACGTGGGTATCAGCGGAAGGACGGCTCAGAAGGTCTCTGAAAAGATGGCAGTGATTGCCGGAAATCACCAGGTGATCTGTATCACCCATCTTGCCCAGATAGCGGCAATGGCGGACTGCCATTTTGTGATCGAAAAAAATTCGAAAATCAGATGACGATCACTTCTATTAGAAAGCTGGACGGCGCACAGAGCGTGGAGGAGCTGGCGCGTATCCTGGGTGGCGTAGAGATTACAGACACGGTGCGCAGAAATGCAGAAGAGATGAAAGAAATGGCATTACGAACAAAAAATACTAGTGTGAAACAGACGTATCTTCACATACTAAAAGAGGATGTACCGCTTGGTATATCCTTTTCTCTTGCATACGAAAGTCCCTTAGACTTCTCGATGCAGGAAAAAAAGCCCCTCATTTGTGTTGGAGGGGTCCAAATTTTTGAAAGGATGTGAAGAGATGGCAAAGAAAAGAAGCGTTCTGTTTCTGGCCTTGATTTGTACAGTGGTTGGAATCGGCTTTTATTTATTAAAAAACAGCATTCCTGACCAGGTCAATTTATTGGCAGGGCAGGAAGGACAGCTGGAACTGAACTATCCAATGAATGAACTGGTACAGGAGGAGGTGGTGGCAGCCGACAGCCAGGGCAAATCGAATATTCCTGACGGACAGGTGAAAGTGACCTGTAAGCTTTTGGGTGTAATCCCAATCAAAGACATACAGGTAAATACAGTGGAGAAGAAAAGTGTCATTCCGGGCGGACTTCCCATAGGCATTTATATGAAGACAGAGGGCATCCTGGTGGTGGGTACAGGGACCGTGGGAGGAATGGATGGGCTGGACTATGAGCCTGCGGTGAACATTTTACAGTCTGGGGACTATATATTGAGTGTAAACGGATGTGAGATCCAGAAAAGGAAGAGCTGGTGGAAAAGGTAAATGAGGCGAAAGGGCAACAGGTGAGCCTTACGGTCCGCCGCAACGGGGAGACTACAGAACTTTCCCTGGCGCCTGTCCAGACAGGCAATGAGGAATACAAGCTGGGCATCTGGGTGAGGATGACACCCAGGTATCGGAACACTGACGTATGTGGATACGGAGGGAGAATTTGGCGCCCTGGGGCATGGAATCAGTGATGTGGATACCGGGGACTTCTTTTCCTGAAAACCGGGACCCTCTATCACACGGATATACTGTCTGTAAACAAGGGTGAGCGGGGTGTGCCGGGGAACTGGCAGGCGTGATCCGCTATCAGGATGACCAGATTCTGGGCGAGATCAATGAAAATACCAACCGGGGAATCTTTGGGACAGTCAATAACAGACTGCGCTCAGGGATGAGTGAGGATACCGTGGAGGTGGCTTTTAAGCAGGAAATCGAACAGGGGCCGGCCACAATCTACTGCGCTGTGGATGGCCAGGTGAAAGAATATGGGATACAGATAGAAAAAATCTATCTAAACAGCAAAGAGGCGAATAAAGGAATGGTAATCCGGGTAACGGATGAGGAACTCCTGGCAAAGACAGGTGGAATTGTGCAGGAATGTCCGGTTCCCCATTCTGCAGAACGGGGAAACTGGTGGGCGCGGTAACCCATGTTTTATCCAGGATTCTACCTGTGGATACGGCATTTTCGCGGAAAATATGCTGGAGCATTAGGACACATGGAGAAATCTGTCGAATCTACGAGATAAGTTTTTCTTGATAATGACGGAGATGTCTATATAATACAATTAGTTTTGACTGTGGGGCAAAACCAAATTGTAAAATATGGAGGAGCGCATTTATGGATAAATTAAATGTAGCAATCGCCGACGATAATGAGAGAGTCGTTCAATTACTTGAACATATCGTCAGCAGCGATGATGAGCTGGCTGTTGTGGGTAAAGCCGGCAACGGAGAGGACCTGGTGGACATCATTAAGAAGAAGCAGCCGGATGTAGTACTGTTGGATATTATAATGCCCAAGGTGGACGGGCTGAGTGTAATGGACAGGGTTAACCGGGACAAAGAAATCAAAAACATCCAGCCTTTATCGTCATCACTGCCGTTGGACAGGAAAAGATCACAGAGGATGCCTTTGATTTGGGAGCGGACTACTATATTCTGAAACCATTTGACAATGAGATGGTTATCAACCGGATTAAACACACAAGGATGAACAGAGAAAAAAACTTTGCTGAGGTTCGCAGAGTGAATGCCTACGAGAGCAAGGATGAATACATGGAGAGAAAACCTGGAGACAGATGTGACAAACATTATCCACGAAATCGGCGTACCGGCACATATCAAGGGATACCAGTATCTGAGGGACTCCATCATTATGGCTGTGGGAGATATGGACATGCTCAATTCCATCACAAAGATACTGTATCCAACCATAGCGAAAAACACACAGACAACACCCAGCCGTGTGGAGAGAGCCATCCGGCACGCAATTGAGGTGGCATGGAGCAGGGGAAAAATGGATACCATTGATGAACTATTTGGCTATACCGTAAACAATGGCAAGGGCAAACCTACGAATTCAGAATTTATTGCACTGATTGCCGATAAAATCCGACTGGAGTATAAAAATAGATAATGCTTTTCATTAAAGCCAAAATGAGTTATAATTAAAAAAAGGCTTTAGTGCAGGAGGATTTTTCTATGAAAAAGATCTTATTTGTTGCTTCTGAGTGTGTACCATTTATCAAAACGGGAGGGTTAGCTGACGTTGTGGGGTCCCTTCCGAAATATTTTGATAAAGAATACTATGATGTCCGAGTGATGCTTCCCAAGTACTTATGTATGAAGGAGGAGTTTAAAAACCAGCTGCAGTATCGTACTCATTTTTACATGGATATGAACTGGAGAAGCCAGTATGTGGGGGGTTTGGAGACCAAGTATGCAGGAGTTACATATTATTTTATTGACAATGAATTTTACTTTGCCGGATACAAACCCTATGGTAATATTTACGAAGATATAGAAAAGTTTGCGTTTTTCTCGAAGGCAGCTCTCTGCGCTGCCGCTGTTGGACTTCAGGCCTGACATTATACACTGCCATGACTGGCAGACTGGATTGATACCAGTGCACCTGAAGGATAAATTCCACGAAGGCGAATTTTTCAGGTACATGAAATCTGTCATGACCATACACAATTTAAAGTTCCAGGGAGTCTGGGACATGAAAACAGTGAAAGAAATCACAGGACTTCCGTCCTATTATTTCACGCCGGACAAACTGGAGGCTTACGGAGATGCCAACTACTTAAAGGGCGGCCTGGTATACGCGGATGCGATCACGACAGTAAGCCCTACCTATGCGGAGGAGGTCAAGACGTCGTTCTACGGTGAAAACCTGGATGGCCTGATGCGGGCCAGGGCAAATGATCTGCGAGGCATCTTAAACGGCATCGATTACGAAGAATATAATCCGGAAACGGATCAATATATTGCAAAGAACTATAATGCAAGAAATTTCCGCAAGGAAAAGTCAAAGAACAAAAAAAGCCCTGCAGGAAGAGCTGGGGCTGGAGGTAAATGAAAAGAAGTTTATGCTGGGCATTGTCTCCCCGATTGACGGACCAGAAGGGATTTGACCTGATTAACTACATGATGGAGGAGATCTGTCAGATGGATCTGCAGCTGGTTGTTTTGGGAACCGGTGAGGAGCGCTATGAGAATATGTTCCGCCACTTTGCCTGGAAGTATCAGGGAAAGGTCTCCGCAAACATCTACTATTCAGAAGCACTGTCCCATAAGATCTATGCGTCTTGCGATGCATTCCTGATGCCGTCCCTGTTTGAGCCATGCGGTCTGAGCCAGCTGATGAGTCTTCGTTACGGCACACTGCCAATCGTGCGTGAGACAGGCGGGTTAAAGGATACGGTGTGGCCCTACAATGAGTACGAAGGAACCGGAACCGGATTCAGTTTTGCAAACTATAATGCCCATGAGATGATGAATACCATCCGTTATGCGCACTCCATCTACGTGGATAAAAAGCGTGAGTGGAACAAGATGGTAGACCGTGCAATGGCAGCCGACTTCTCATGGAATGCTTCTGCTAAGAAGTATCAGGAGATGTACGACTGGATGTTGGGGTAATGATTCAGAAAAAGCGGGGTTAGATGAATTTAAGTGCAGCTGTATAGTCATGGAGCAGTTGAGCAGAATAGGTCAGAAAATGAGGAAAGGCTGCCAGGGGCAGCTTTTTTCGCATTCTGGAGCAATGAGGGAAATGAGAAGGCAGCAGACCGATTGTGGAGACTTGGGTCTGCTGCCTATTCTAAATTTTTAATGTTTTACTTTCACTTTTTAACCAGTCGTCCGTCCGGACCGTAATCATAACGGTATTTTTTTGATTCGGACGCTTCGGTTAACCAGCATCCTTCCGGTCCTGTCCACATAGTAGCTGCCGATCTTCCGGCTGGTGGCCATGTAGCCTGTGGAATAGAAGTAGTACCAGTTTCCCCTTATGCACTGCCATGTTTTTTGGAGTAGGAGCCATCATAGTTGCGGTATCGCAGTCCCTTTTTGTTTCGGATGAACTTGGCCCTGGTCTTTTTTTTTGATAACCGGGAATCCGTTTGCCGTCCTGGCCTACATAGACGCCCTTGGATATCCACTTACTCACAGCCATCTTTCCGCTTTTCGGTAGATAAGACTGACCCACCCATTGATTTTTCACCATAGCTCCGTTGGCATTGAAGAAGTAGTAGTCTTTACCCTGCTTCATCCATCCCGTGTGGGCGTAGCCGTCTGCGTCAAAGCAGTAAGTGTAGCCCTTGTATGTAATGAATGCAGAGGTGACCTGTCTCCCCGTTTCTTTGTCCATATACGTCATCCTGGTGCCTGTGCGCGTCATCTGATAGTCTGCAGCCTCCGCTCTTACGGGGAGTAAGAGAAACAGAGTAAAGGCAGCCAGAGCCAACACACAGTGAGTTATTTTTTGCGCATCCGCGTTCCCTCCCGCTGTAGTCCGGAAAACCGGACTTTATGTTTTCCGAATATTAAGAAAGGGCATCCAGATATCAGCCAGATGCCCTTTCTCTGTTTCTTTATTATGTCATAAATTCAAACTTATGACAAGGTGAAAAATCTTATACTATTCTTAACCCTGAGTCAGAATAGAACGTACGTGTGTCACTTCCTCGTCTGTAGCCTTTGCAGCAGGTACGTAATACTGTTTGCTGCGGGCGATCTGGTAGATCTCCTCCTGGGACATCTCACACTGGTTACGCATCTGCTTCAAAGTCTGTTTAAGCTGGGCATTTTCGGTCTGGGGAATCATCTGACCATAGCGTCCAAGTTCTCCGTTGATGCCTGCAAGTGTATCTGATACCATTGTTTTCTCATCCATGTTATTTTCCTCCTACTGTAAGAATTTCATGAGCTGCTGTTTGGATTCCATAGCGGACTGGGCGGATTTCTGGAAAACTGTTTTACCGCCGGATCTGTTGCCTGGTTGGCATAAGCAGTCATTTTGCAGTGGGTGGTGCTGAATCCGCCGATCAGGTGGCGCAGATTCTGCAAGTCTAATTCTGAAATTTCTGTCATCATAAGAAGACCTCCTTTGTGCTGTTGTTCTTTACAGTTTTAGTATGCCTTCTTCTGAAAAAAGTATGTAATATTTGAAAAGAACATAATGCCAGTATAGGAAGCGCAGAGAACAAAAGCGGAGCCTGTCATTTCCAAAATTGGCGGAATATTCCAACCGGTAAGTTGCATGATAAATTTAAAAATAGCATAATACCTATACTGATACCCAGCACAAGACCGGGCTTCAGAATCCAGCCCACGCTGTCGAAGCGGAAGCTTACATATCTGGACAGGGAAAAGAGGGATGCTGCGGCCACTGCCAGCTGGCTTACAAGCAGTCCCCAGAGATATCCGGTGATGCCGTAGCGGGGTATCGCAAACCACACAAACAAAATGCGGATTCCCAGGAAAAGGAATTCTGCAGAAAAGAGGTCATGGTTTTGCCCAGGCCATTTAAGATACTGGTTAGAGTACTGCCCAGATAGAGAAAGGGGCAGATCCAGGCCAGAATCATGATAAAGCTTCCTGCGGATTCATTTTAAACAGGAGATTTCCCAAATCATTTCCAAAGCAGAGAAACACTCCTGTACAGAGTATGCCCAAGATGAGGCTGTACTGAACCGTACTCTCCACTGTGCGGTTGATTTGGCGCTGGTTGCCGGAAGCCTGTGCCTCGGACACTGTGGGCAGCAGCATCACGGAGATGGCGCTGGTGATGGCTGAGGGAAAGAGAACCAAAGGCAGGGACATTCCCGTGAGCACGCCGTAGACACTTAAGGCTGCAGAGTTGTCAAGCCCGGATAGCTGGAGCTTAAGAGGGATACAGATTGCCTCCACGCTCTGCAGCAGGTTGATAAGCACTTTGTTGGCAGTCAGCGGGATGGACAGGGTCAGGATATGTTTGGCAGGCCCTGCAAAGTGGAAAAGGGACGCTCCAAATTTCACTTTGCGAAAATGAAAAAGGTGACGGTGATGCAGAACAGGGCAGAGGCTGCCTCCTCACAGAGCATACCGATCACAGCCAAAATGGGTGTAACCTCCATGCCTTTTTCCAACATGACCATATAGACCAGGTAGGAGGCAGAGACACGGGCCACATTCTCGATGAGCTGTGAGATTGCCGGTATATTGGTGCGCTTCATGCCATAATAGTATCCGCTGATGCTGGAGTGGATACTACCAAAGGGAAGAGCAAAAGGCCATCAGGCGGACAAGAGGCTCAGGCAGCGAGATTCGTGGAGAAAATAGGTGGAAATCCAGCCTGCGTTTTCGTGGAGAAAGAGGGAGGCGATGAGTGTGCCCCAAAGGCCAGGATCAGACCGGAGAAAGGTATCCCGCGCGCCCTTGTGGTCACCCACCGCCAATTTTCCGGATACGTTTCTGGAAACAGCTGTCTGGATGCCGGAGGCAGTCAGGGAAAAAACCATGGCGTAGACAGGGAATATCAGCTGATAGATTCCCATGCCCTCTGCACCGATTGTGTGGGAGAGGAATATTCTATAGAAGAAACCTATGATTCTGCTGACAAAGCCCGCCAGAGTCAGAATAATAGCTCCTTTCAATATTATGCGTTTTTGGTTCATAGGCACCAGCCTGATCTGTTTTCTTCATATATATTCCAGATAAGTGCTTGACAGAACAGGAAGGGAATGATATAGTCAATTTGTAAATCCCAGTAAAACACTCGGAATTATACCCGGGATTAAAAAAAGCTATGACTGGCAGTAATATGTCACAGAATAGAAGGTGATAGAGGATGAAACTGTCTACAAAGGGCAGGTATGGGCTGCGGGCACTGATTGATCTGGCTACCTACAGTGAGGATGAGACCGTATCCATCAACAGCATTGCAGCCAGGCAGAATATTTCTGAGAGTTATCTGGAACAGTTGGTTGGAAAGCTGAGAAGAGCAGGGCTGGTCACTAGCATCCGTGGAGCCGGAGGAGGTTACCGCCTGGCAAAAACCCTCTGAGGAGATTTCCGTGGGCGACATACTCAGGGCTTTGGAGGGCAATCTGGACGCTGTGGAGTGTCCGGGTCTGAAGGCGGAGAATGGATGCCAGGGGGCGGATAACTGTGTCACGAAATACGTTTGGCAGCGGATCAATGAGAGCATCACGGAGGCTGTGGATGATATCAAGCTGTCCCAGCTCATTGAAGAGAGCAAGAGAGTAAAAAAGAATGGGCAGTTGGACAATAGAGACTGCGATTGTTAAGGAGAGATGTAGCTATGGATAAATTTATTTACTTGGACAATGCTGCCACTACCAAGACAGCACCCGAGGTGGTGGAGGCGATGATTCCCTACTTTTCAGAGAATTTTGGAAACCCTTCCAGTGTCTATGAGTTTGCAGGGATTAGCAAAAGGCCATCAGTGAGAGCAGAGAAATCATTGCAGAGACACTGGGAGCACAGGAGAACGAGATTTATTTTTTTTGGCAGCGGGGGGCACAGAGGCGGACAACTGGGCGCTGAAGGCGACAGCAGAGGCATATGAGTCAAAAGGAAAGCATATTATTACCACAAAGATTGAGCATCACGCCATCCTACACACAGGGGAATACCTGGAGAAGAGGGGATATGAAGTCACTTATCTGGATGTGGACGAGAATGGTGTGGTGAAGCTGGACCAGTTGAAAAAGGCGATCCGCCCGGACACGATCCTGATTTCCGTCATGTTCGCGAACAATGAGATCGGAACCATCCAGCCCATAAAGGAGATCGGACAGATCGCCCATGAACACGGCATACTCTTTCACACGGATGCGGTGCAGGCCTTTGGCCAGATTCCCATCCATGTGGACGAATGCCATATTGATATGTTGAGTGCCAGCGGCCACAAGCTAAACGGACCCAAGGGGATTGGATTTCTGTATATCCGAAAGGGTGTGAAGATCCGCTCCTTTGTACACGGGGGCGCCCAGGAGAGAAAGCGCCGTGCGGGCACAGAGAATGTACCTGGTATTGTGGGGCTTGGAAAGGCAGTGGAGCGCGCGGCCGCTACCATGGCTGAGCGGTCCCGGAAGGAGACGGAGCTTCGGGATTACCTGATTGAAAAGGTTTTAAAGGAAGTGCCCTACACCAGGCTGAACGGACACAGGCATAACCGCCTGCCCAATAACATCAATTTCAGCTTTCAGTTTATTGAGGGAGAGTCCCTGCTGATTATGCTGGATATGAAAGGAATATGTGCTTCCAGCGGTTCCGCATGTACCTCAGGCTCTCTGGACCCATCCCATGTGCTTCTGGCTATTGGACTGCCCCATGAGATTGCTCACGGTTCACTGAGGCTGACTCTGGGCGAGGATATCACCCGGGAGGACCTGGACTATGTGGCGGAGTCTGTCAAAGAAATTGTGGAGCGATTGCGCAGCATGTCCCCCCACTGTATGAGGATTTTATGAAAAAATCAGCGAAGAGATGAAACGCTATTAAAGAATTGGAGGAAGAATAGATGTACAGCGAGAAAGTAATGGAGCATTTAACCATCCCAGAAATGTGGGAGAAATAGAGAACGCCAGCGGCGTTGGTACCGTAGGCAACGCAAAATGCGGAGATATCATGAGAATTTATCTGGATATTGACAGCCAGGGGATCATTCAGGATGTGAAGTTTAAGACCTTTGGCTGCGCGCGCGGCTGTGGCAACCAGCAGCATGGCCACAGAGCTTGTGAAGGGAAAGAATATCCAGGAGGCATTGCAGGTTACAAACAAAGCGGTTATGGAGGCTTTGGACGGCCTTCCGCCCGTAAAGGTACACTGCTCCCTGCTCGCAGAGGAGGCGATTCATGCGGCTCTTTGGGATTATGCGGAGAAAAATGATATTAAAATCGAAGGTCTGACAAAGCCCAAATCAGACATCCACGACGGGGAAGAAGAGGAAGCAGAAGAGTACTAAGAGGCGGCTTATGGATAAGAAGAAAGTTGTGGTGGGAATGTCCGGGGGAGTGGATTCCTCTGTGGCAGCTTACCTGCTTAAGAAACAGGGCTATGACGTGATCGGAGTCACCATGCAGATCTGGCAGGACGAGGATGAGCACATAATGGAGGAAAACGGAGGGTGCTGCGGTTTTAAGCGCAGTGGATGACGCCAGAAGGGTGGCGCAGGATCTGGGAATTCCCTATTATGTCATGAACTTTAAGTCCGAGTTCCGAGAAAATGTGATGGACTACTTTGCACAGGAATATTTAAGCGGCAGGACCCCAAATCCCTGTATTGCGTGCAACCGCTATGTGAAGTGGGAGTCGCTCCTAAAGCGAAGCCTGGATATCGGCGCGGACTATATCGCCACTGGCCACTATGCCAGAGTGGAGAAGCTGCCAAATGGAAGATTCGCGGTGCGAAGCTCCGTGACAGCCGCCAAGGACCAGACCTACGCACTGTACAACCTGACACAGGACCAGCTTGCGCATACGCTGATGCCTGTGGGGGGAGTACACAAAGGAAGAGATCCGGGATATCGCGGGCAGATCGGTCTTCGGGTGGCGGGCAAACCGGACAGCCAGGACATCTGTTTTGTTCCGGACGGGGACTACGCCTCCTTTATAGAAAATTATACTGGGAAAAAGGTTCCGGAGGGAAACTTTGTGACAGCAGAGGGCAGAGTGCTGGGCCGCCACAGAGGGATCACACATTACACGGTAGGACAGCGCAAAGGCCTGGGCATTTCCCTTGGGCAGCGGGCATTTGTGACAGAGATCAGACCTGAGACCAATGAAGTGGTGATAGGAGACCGGCAGGCAGCCTGCTGTGCAGAGCTTAAGGCAAAACAGATAAATTTGATGGCTGTGGAGGATATTCCGGAGGAGAGAAGAGTCTGGGCAAAGATTCGATACAACCACCGGGGAGGCTGGTGCACCGTAAAGAGGACCGGGAGGACGAGCTGTCCTGCCGGTTTGAGGAGCCACAGCACGCCATCACTCCCGGACAGGCTTTGGTGATGTATGAAGACGGGTATGTGCTGGGCGGTGGAGTGATTTTTTAAATTTTGACCAGGTCATTTCGGAAATGACCTGGTCACTTTTCAAAAAATGACCCGGTCAAAATGGTATAAATTATAAAAATTCTATAAACTATCACAGGTTTGCTGCACACCACTCCCGGTGCGCGTTCAGTATCTGCTTTGCCTCCTCTCGGCTTTCGGCCCGTGTCAGGAAGGTCACGCCATCGCAGAGTCCCTGTTCCATCTTACGGCGCAGGAAGGAATATGGCTGTCCCCAACCGTAGGCAGCGGCACTGATTTTTTTGGTCCTGGCATCTGCCCAGTCCACGAGCAGATCCTGCATTTCCGGATTCCCAAAGTTTAATGTATAGATATCATGATCCGGGAGCCTGCGGGCAGGCCACGATTTTCCGCCGCCGCAAAGTGAGCGGCCCCTCCCCCTGCCGCTTTCAAAAAGCTTCTGGTTATAGGGTGCACAGAATTCTTCGTACATATCTTCTGAGATCGTCGCGGTCTCTGTATCCAGTTTGATCAAAAATCCACCCCGGTAAATTCCAAATAGAATATAATGGGCTTCCTCCCTGCCTTGTCATTGAGGGTGGGCAGTGCCTGCTGACAGGAGATCATGGTGTCTGTAATCACATCCAGCGCTTCATGGATCATATCCGGATCGTCATAGAGATCGTAGAATAGTTGATCTCCCGTATCAACTGCAGATTGCAGAAAGGCCCCTGCATATCCGGCTGGGTGAGGCGTATAGCCTCTGCGCATTTGGGGTATGGCTGAAGTAGCTGGGTGAAGACTTCATAGGTCTCAGTACTCTTTCGAAAAGACCGCCCTTTAAGTCCGGTACCCCGTGGGAGACGGCATCCCGGAAGGCTTTTTCTTCCTCCATATGGAGCACCAGGGAGCATTCAATCATCCACCCTAATCTGGGCGCCAAACAGCGAAGAGATCAGGCCAATGCCATAGTTGGGCCGGATCTGCAGTGGAAAGTCATCCCGAATCTGGATGCTGTTCCAGATGTTGTTTTTGATGGTTACCAGCTCATTATAGAGCATTTTTTCAGGATTACGGAAAACCTCCCGGAAAGGAAGACGGGGAAATCCCGGGTCTGCGGGGTACTCCACAGAGAGGGGGATTCTGGACACTCTGCGAAAATGTATGGCATCCAGGTGAAGGCGTTCCACCTCCCTGGCATGATTTAAATCCAGCTGTCCCTCCAACTGTTCCAGTATGGTTGTCAAATTATATTCCAGCATAGCGTCTCCTTTCCCCATTACGGTTGATTCTTGAAAATATATGACATACAGTATAGCTGTCATATAGGTTATGAGATTATGCTAACACTCTTATTGGGAGTTGTCAATCTTAAGTTACTGTACAGAACGTTAGAAAGTGATTGGTGAGTGCTGAATCCCATTCTCGAAGGAGAAATTTAATGAATTTATGAGTGCTGCAGGTTATGGAGTGAACAGTTACCATCTTTAGACTGCATAGAAAACGTTTGAAAATGTTCTTGATTTCAATAACAATATTGTGTAACATGGTAATTATCGACGCAGGCAGAATTTGACATGGTGCTGAATATATAGGTTACTGTTCATACAGTTCTGCGCATTTACCGCGCAGTTACATGAGGGTAAAAAAGAAAAAGGAGGTTGGTGGGCTTGGAAACAGACCTTGTATTGGCGAGAGAATCCTTTCCGGAACTGATCGCGAACAAGCTGGAGGAAATGATTATAGACGGAACCTTTAAAGTGGAGCAGAAGCTTCCGTCTGAACAGTCCCTGGCAGGTGACTTTGGGGTAAGCCGTCCTGTGATTCGGGAAGCTATGAAGATTTTAAAGGAGCGCGGACTGATCATTCAGAAGAACGGAGAGGGCACATTTATCTGCGAGCCGGATTCCGGATTGGTGACGGATACGATTAACCGGATTATTCACCTGAGGAAGATTGATGTGTCAGACATTTACAGTGTGCGCATTAATCTGGAAACTATGGCTGCCGCCCAGGCGGCAGTGAAGGCCACGGAGCAGGAGTTTGACGAGCTGCAGAGTATCAATGATCACATGCGTGAGAATAAGAATGATGTGGAAAAGCGCGCGCAGGACGACGTGCTCTTTCACAGAAAGATTGCGCAGCTGAGTGGAAACCCACTTTTGGAGATATTTGTAGAGTCAATGGCTGCCCTGCTTGTCAGGGTAGTAAAGTATACCCTGGACAATAAAGTGGGCAATGAAGAGGGCATTGATTACCATGACCGCATTGTAAGAGTGCTTCGCACCAGGGATGCAGAGAAGGCGAAGAAAGTGGTACGCCTTCATCTGGAGAGCTCTCAGCAGAATTATAAGCTGGCGCTTTCCCATGAGGAGAATCCGGAAAAGCTTTAGAACCCATGGGCGTTTTGATGTGAAGAACTTGTGGTGCTATGCATAATATATTCATATGAGAGCGCGGCAGTCCGTGTACGCAAACGGAAAAAGCCGGAAGAGACTTTGTACTGAGATGTCTCTTCCGGCTTTTTTCGTACCTAAATCTCTTGACGTACAGAATGGACATTGTTGATGCGTTTTCTGCGTCTTGGGAATAGGCAGATACCAACAAAAATAGCCGGATAAAATGTGGAAATATAGGTGAAAAGACGATAAATATATTGACAATTATCGTCAAAGATGATAATATACAGCTATCAAGCTGTATGACAGCTAGATGCAAAAAGTAAAAGGGAGTCTGCAAAAGAATTGCAATGTCTTAGGAGGGTTTATTCATGAATAGTCTGAGGGATAAAATTAAAAACAAAGAGAAAATCATCGGTACCCATGTATCACTCAGCGATCCCAGTATCTGTGAAATTCTGGGGTACTTGGATTTTGACTATATATGGGTGGATATGGAGCACACGTACATTAACTGTGAACAGCTATACATTCATCTGAACGCTGCGCGGGCGGTGGGGGGCAAGTATGATTGTGCGGATTCCTCAAGACGATTTCATTACGCTCAAGCAGGTGATGGAGATGGGGTGGACGGTGTTGTGTTTCCAATGATACGCAGTGTGGAGGCCGCCAGGAGAGCCATTGACAGAACTTTTATCCTCCCGCGGGAGCCGGGGATTTGGCCCCAGAAAGTCAATCAAGTACGGCTTGGATGATGTGAGCCGCTATATCCAGAGCGGCTCCCTGGAGATGTGTAGATTTATCCAGATTGAACACATAGAGGCTGTGGAATGCATTGAGGAGTTGGCAGAAATTGACGGGATTGACGGGTTTATCTTTGGACCATGTGATTTGGCTGGGTCCATCGGCCAACTGTCCCAGCCCTATGAGGAAGCGGCGGAGGAAATGACGCGAAGGACAGTCAGGAAATTAAAGGAAAAAGAGAAGTATATCGGTATATCCACAGGGGATTTCAGCCAGGAGAGAATTCGTTGCTTCAGCGATATGGGGATACAGATGATCTCCGCGGGGGCGGACACAGATTATCTCCTGTATGGGGCTAAAAATGCTCTGCATAATCTCACAAAAAGTGCATAAAGAGCGCAGGATATAGAGCAAAGGGGTGAGTACTTTGGAAAAAAGGAAAAAGCAGCGGCAGTGCATCGAAGTAAAAAGAAGAAAAAGAGTTGGCAGTGTCTCTGACGTTTATCGCACCTCTGGTGATCCTGACGGTGGCGGTTACCTTTATCCCCATTGCAACGGCAGTGAAGTGGAGTTTGTATGATACCAACTATCTGACCTTGAAGGAATTTATTGGACTTGGAAACTACAGGGAGATATTTACCAAGGGCAGCGCGGTCAAGAGTATTGAAAATTCTCTGTGGTACGTATTCGATCTCTAGCTCTGGTCTTTCCGGTGGGCATTATTTTGGCGGTTCTTTTGGACCAAAAGCTGAAGGGAAGGGCAGCGCTGCGAACCTTTATCATCATTCCGTGGGTCATCTCTCAGACGATTACAGCAATGTTGTGGCGCTGGATTTACAACAGCAGCTACGGGCTGTTAACTTACCTGTTCCAAGAGATTTTGGGGCCAGGGTGGAGTTTCTCACAGAGATCCTGCCGGCCAGGCTGTCTGTGCTGGTGGCGAACTTCTGGAACAGCACGCCCATTGTGATCGTTATGATACTGGCCGCGCTTCAGGGGATCTCATCGGATCTGTACGAAGCGGCAAAGGTGGACAGGAGCAGTGGGTGGCAGATGTTCTGGAAGGTTACGCTGCCGCTGCTGAAACCTACCATTGCCATTACTTTGGTTATGCAGAGCATGGAATATTTTAATATGGTAACCCTGCTAAATACCATGACGGACGGGGGACCCTTTAAGAGCACCATGACCTTAAGCGTTTATGCGTTCCGGGAGGGATTCACATACTGGCATGTGGGAATTTCCTCCGCTATCAGCATCCTGATTCTACTGCTGAACATGATTTTCAGTACGCTCTACATCAGGATGATGCACAGCAGAGAGTAGGAAAGGGGTGATCGAATGAAAACACAGATCAAAGTGGGAGGCAGATCGGGAAGACAGAAAATCGCTCGCTTCTGTACATATGTTGTCTTGCTTGCTGCAGCATGTTTTGCCATGTTTCCCATTTTATGGGCAGTCTCCACATCCCTGAAACCGGAGAGCGAGGTGCTCATGTACCCGCCCAGTTTTATTCCAATGACCTTAACGATGGAGAACTACTACAAGGTGCTCTTTCAGTCCAATTATCCGATTTATTTTGTCAATACCATATTCGTCACCGCAGTTACCATGCTCACCGCAGTGCTGATTTCCAGCCACGCAGCCTATGCGTTTGCAAGGATGAAGTTTAAGTACAGTGAAGCCATCATGTTTGTGGTGCTGATGACGGCCATGATTCCGGCGGTGGCCCAACTGAGTCCATTATATGTCCTGGCGGTGAGGACCGGGCTTTACGATACAAAACTGGTGTTGATTCTCATCTATACGGCGTGGAGAACACCCATTATGACATGGCTGCTTAAGGGCTTTTTTGAACAGACGCCCAGAGAGATAGAGGAAGCGGCAGTCATGGATGGCTGCGGCAGAATCAAAATCTTTTATCAACTGGTACTTCCCATGTCAAAGCCGGGAATCGCCTCGGTGGCATTGTTATCCGCGGTTTTTGTTTGGAATGATTATCTGGTTTCTTCATCTTTCGTAAGCAGTGAACAGCACAGAATGCTTTCAATCGGCATTTACAACTATGTCACTGCCTATGGAACGATGTATGGACAGTTGATGGGAGGTGTGTGCATGGCAATCGTGCCGATCGTGATTCTGTTTATCTGTCTGCAGAAGCAGTTCGTGGCGGGCTTGACGGCTGGCGCGGTGAAAGGATAGTTAAAGGTAAACGTAAAATATAAGTAACTGTTCAGCAGGTCAGCGCATTTACTGCGCTGACCGTAAGAAAGTGATTCAAGAGTGCAAACGAAAAGGAGAAAAAAAGCTTATGAAGAGAAGAAAATGGTGGGCAATTATACTCACAGCGGCACTGCTGTTATCCATGACTGCGTGCGGAGGCGGTGACAAGAAGGGTGAGACAGCGCCGTCAGCCGGAGGCGAGACAAAGGAAAAGGCGGGGGAGACACAGGGAGAGGCAGCTGGAGCGGAGGATAGCAAAAAAGGAGTGGAGCTGATCTGCTGGACGATTTTAAATCCGGAGTCGGATGGTGACCCCAGGAATATTGCATTCAAGAAGATTGTGGAAGACTGGAATGCCACCAATGAGTGGGGTGCGAAAATGAATGTGGTCAGCGTAAACTGGGCGGATCTGCATACGCAGTTCACCCAGGCGGCAGCAGCGGGCAATGCCCCGGATGTGGTTTGCGCGTTTTCTACAAACCTGGACCAGTATATTGCGGCGGGCGGCCTTCAGCCCATGACCCAGTATGCCACAGAGTGGATCAATAAGACGGATGACTATATCTATACTGCAGAGGCGCTTACCAAGAATGACGGCGAGATTTACAGCCTGCCCTGGGAGACCCGGTGCATGGTGCTGTATTACCGTACGGACATCTATGGGGAAGAACCGGCCTTTAAGAGCCTGCAGGATATTGTTGACAAGGCGGGTGAACACACAGGAGATGGAAACTATGGATTTGTCCTGGGATGTCATGGGGATGACGGGTTCTTACAGCAACTTACCCCGGTACTCTATGCATTTGGCGCAAGTGTATATGACAAGAATATGAACATTGTCCTAAACAGCGACGAAGGGGTGAAGGCGGTTGAATGGCTCCGGGATTTGTACAATGCGGGTGTGATGGACAACGCGGCAGTCCAGATGAATATTGAAGATACATTTAACGCCATGAAGGCGGGTACAGCCTACTCCATTATTTTGGGCTCCCACCGCTATGGGGCTCTGGCTTCCGCAAAGGGTGTGGGAGAAAATATAAAAACCTGTGCCATTCCGGGCGTGGCGGATGGGTCCGTGGCTCCGGCCTATGATACCTCACAGACCCTGGGAATCGGCGCGGAGTGTAAATATCCGGAGATTGCCTTTGACTTTATCACAGCGAACCTGACCACAGAAGCCGGGGCCTACTGGTATGAGGCATCCTGTATGCCGGTTCGTACCAGTGTTTACGGCCTTGATTCCATTAAAGAATCAGAAATGTATGAGGTGGTGTCCGGGTGGTCGAAGATTTGGGATACCGGGCTAGAAAATTTCTTCTTTGAGCCGGATTACAATGCGGAGTTTTCCACAGCGGTGGCTGAGGCAGTGCAGGATATGATAATCAATGGAACAGATATTAAATCCGGGCTGGATGACGTGGTGGAACAGTACCAAAACAAATAGACAGGAGGGTTAGAGACTATGAGTTACAGAGAAAAATATGATGTAATCGTTGTAGGCGGAGGAACCGGGGGTGTCCTGGCGGCCATCGCAGCCGGGCGGGAAGGTGCGGATACCCTGTTGATTGAACAGTATGGTTTTCTGGGTGGAACAGCCACAGCGGGCGGTCTGTGCAATATGGCATCATTTTTTTTTTTACAAGGATGAGCAGGTGATTCGGGGGGCTGCCCCAGGAATTTATGGACCGTCTGGTGGCCTGTGGGGGAGCTACCCCGCACTTGAGAGCGCTGAAATCTTATGGTTCCGGTTATTACGCCTCTCTTTACAACCGGGAGCTCTATAAATGGATTTCCATGGAGATGGTCTGTGAGTCCGGGGTGGAACTGATGCTCCACACCTATTTGGCTGACGCAGTGGTGGAGGACAGTAAGGTGAAGGGCGTTGTGGTGGAGAATAAATCAGGACGCAGCATCTATTACGCGGATGTGATCATTGACGCCACTGGTGATGCGGACGTGGCGGTGAGGGCTGGCGCTGAATGGGTCATGGGGGACGGCAACAGGTGATCCAGCCAGGAAGTTTGATGTTTGACATGGGAAATGTGGATATTGACAGGCTGCATTATTACGTGATGTCCACCCTGGAAGACTATGACGTGAAAACAGAGCAGATTCCGGTGGACAAGCCTATACCGGCAAATTTACAGCAGAGACAGTTTGTGGCTCAGGGGTTCTACAGTTTATTCAGGAAAAGGCCATGAAAGGGGAAGTCTACTCCGCAAAGGAGAGTATTCTGTTTACTACAACAGCCCTGCCGGGTGTCATCAGCCTGAATTCTACCCGCTGTCATTTTGATCCCACGGATGCCAAGTCCCGCACCGAGGCGGAACTGGATGGGCATAGGCAGGCCGAGAGTATTGCCCGATTTCTGATTGAGCATGTGCCGGGATTTGAGAGGGCCTATCTGGCGGACTCCGGAATTGAGATTGGATTCCGGGAATCCAGGCATATTGTGGGAGAATACACCATGCAGGCGGAGGATGTGCAGAGGGGGCGCCATTTTGAGGATGTCATCGCCAGGTATGGATTTCCTGTGACGTGCACAAAGAGACAAAGGGCTCCTACTGGGATGATCCGGATAAGGACACCCGCACGGTGGAGGGGCTTTGGATAGAAAATGACGATGCCTATGATTTGCCTTACCGCTGTCTGATTCCCAAGACCATGGATGGACTAATCGTGGTAGGGCGGTGCATCTCAGTCTCCCACGTGGCACACGGTAGTACCAGACTGATGCCCCTAGTCATGGCAGAGGGGCAGGCAGCCGGAATTGCTGCAAAGATAGCGATTGACGATCAGGTAGAGGTGAGGGCAGTTGACATTCGGAAACTGCAGAAGCGTCTATTGAGGAGGGAGTATCCCTGTTTAGGGACGAGGATACAGTAAAACAGGAAAAAACCAGAGCCAGGGCAGCAATCGAAGCATTTCTGGCATCTGAGGAGTCGGTGAACACACACGAGGATGTGGAGTGGTTTGAAGACTGATGTCGAAACAGCCATTTCAACCATTTTGACCGGGTCATTTCCGAAATGACCCGGTCACTTTTCAAAAATGACCTGGTCGGAATGGTTCCTATTTTGTGTCAACGGGTTGAGATTATTTAACTATTAGGTTGGAAAACGTCATGCTTTCCAATTTCACGTCTCCCTCATTCACGGAAATCCCCAATACACTGCCGGGCCGCTCATACATTCTTGCATTTAAGGCAACCCCATTTACATATAAAGTCGCTATTGTGTCATCCACAATCAACCGTATATGGTAGATACTCCCGGATTGAAGAAAAATAGGCCTCTTTAAACCTCCATTTGCAATGGCAGGCCAGGGGCCAGTTTGGAACTTTGTCAAACTGGAAGTGGTTTTCCAGAACAGAAAAGGTATATTGGTAACACCTGCCGCTGGTCTCGTCCCTGTAGAGCTGCAGGCCGAAGTTGCGTGTGCCCTGGGAAAAGGTCAGATCCGCCTCAAAGGAATAGTGCTGGGAGGTTTCTCTGACGAGAACCGTGCTGGTCTGTGAGGAAATGCCACAGAGCCCGCATGGGTCCAGACGCCGGCGGCCGGTAAAGGCGTTCCATACGGTATCCGGAGGTTTTACTCCCAGAGTATGGTCCGGGCGTTGGTAAATCTCGTGTGCCATATAGGTGCCGCCCCAAACGAATTCACTTCTGTCATTTTCATACGCTCTGGTGGGAACCCAGCCGAACAGGATGCGATGCCCATTTTGGCAAAAAGCTTCTTCCTGCGTAGTAGGCCCTGCCGTCAAAGGCATCGTCCTTTGGCGCAACCCAGGGCCCCTTCAGGCTTTGCTCATGCGGTAAATCATCTTGCAAGAGTGGCTGTATTCTGTGGTAATCAGATACCACCAATCACCCATACGGAACAGATCCGGCATCTCGTGCATGGTGAACAGACCCGAGCCCAAAAGTCTCCTTTGAAATTCCCAATGCTTCAAATCTTTGGAGGTAAAGGATACCGTCCTCCCTGTGAGCTGGTTCTTATCTCCCTCCTTTCTTGCGCCCAAAATCAATAAATACTGCCCATCTTCCTCATCCCAGAGCACAAAGGGGTCTCTCCAGTCTGTAGGGTCATACCCCGGCTGGGGAGTGATCATGAGTTTATCCTGACTTTTTTCCAGTGAAACAGATCCTGGCTGGTGGCATGCATTAGTACTTGGGAGGCCTTGCCCAGAGCGGAATAATCCCGGTTGTAGCCTGTGTAAAAAAGCATGGTACTGCCCCTCCCCTTCAAAGACGCTGCCCGCAAATACAAACTGGTCCTGCGCATCCGTTTCCCCTGTGGGTATGGCAGTACCCATATCCATGTAATGTAAAAAGTCATCGGTAAGGGTCAAGTCCCACCCAAAGGGTTCGCAGTCCGGAAGAGGTCCTGGATTGCGGAAATCTCTCTGATGATACAGGTAGAATGTCCCGTCTTTTCCAAAGGGCATACAGTCTCCGAACCAAGAACCCTCCGGTTGATAATATAATCTGTGCATCGGTTCACATCCTCTCTTGTTATGGTGATTCCTAATTATAGCGGATACCCTTACTTCTGACAATGGCAATGGCCAAAATAGAAGGAAAATAGGACAGAATCAGAACATTTCATAAAATAAACAGTAAAATATTGTGCAAAATTACCATATAAAATGATATAAAACCGGTTGACATATATACTAAATGATGGTATTATGCATATATCAACCGATTAACATACTCGAGCGAGAAGAGCGGAAAGGATGGAAGATATGAAAAAGAAAAGTGTTAGCAGTTTTACTAAGCACAGCAATGGCGGCGGCCGCATTGACGGGATGCGCAAGCGGCAAGACGGATGAGACAAAAGCAGCTGCACAGGGAACAAAGGCTGAAGAGGATAAGCAGGTGGAGACGGAGAGCGAGAAGGCAGGTGACACCGCAGAAAGCACCGAAGCCTCAGGTGAGGAGGTCAGCTTTGATTTTTCTATGCATGTGGCGAATGTACAGGAACAGGAGCCGGCCGTTTACGCAGTTGTACAGGCTTTTATGGAGAAAAACCCGAATGTTAAGATCAACCTGACCGGTGAGGAGACCAATGAGCACTACAATAAGATGAAGATGGATGCCCAGGCGGGAACCCTGCCGGATGTGTTCTTTAACCTCTTAGCCCCATCCAAAGAGATGGCGGCAAACGGGGACCTGTATTGCCTGGATGACTTCATCAAAGAGAACAATCTAAGTTCCATAATGAGCGACAATATGCTGAACTCTCTTTCTATAGACAGCTCCGTATACGGCCTGCCCTATCAGAAGCTGGTTACCGGATTTTGGTACAACCAGGCGCTGTTTGATGAGTATAATGTGAAGGTTCCGGAGTCCTATGACGAACTTTTGGAGGCAGCTAAGGTATTCAGTGAGAATGAGATCACAACCATCGCCAAGGGTGCCCAGGACCCATATTCCGTTTGGGGAACCATGGGACTGTTGTGCAGGTTCGGTTACTTTGACAAAATCTACGCCATCCTGGAAGGGGATGAGAGCTTCAATAATCCGGATTTCGTAAAGTTCTATGAGAAGCTGGATGGACTGCGGGAGGCAAAAGCGTTCCCCAGCAATGTGGCAACCAGTACATACTATGATGCAAAAGAGATGTTCATGAGCGGAAAAGCCGCCATGTTTGATTCCGGAACCTGGGAGAGCGCTTATCTGGAGGGCAGTGAATATAAGGACAGCATCAAATTCAGCTGGGGCGTTTCTTTTGAGGACGGGATTGGAGATCAGAATGTGAGCATGCAGGTGCCCCACGCGCCTCTGTGCATCAGCGCCAAGGTTGCCGAGGACCCGGCAAAGGAAGCAGCCATCCTGGAATTCTTTAAATTCTATTACAGCGATGAGGGCGCTAAGATTATGATCGACAATCTGTGCACACCGCCCACCAACTACAGCGGAGAGCTGGACGAAGCATTCCTTGTCGAGCATCCGGTGTTCGGCAATGTATTGGAGGCAATGAAACTGGACACTGTTAGCCCTGTCATGCAGCCGGACAATGTGAGTACAGAGGCTTATGGAAATGCACTGTATGACAGCATCTATGGCGTGATCAACGGAGTGTATACCCCCGAAGAAGCCTGTGACATGGTAGATAATGAGATCCTGTTAGCACAATAAACGACAATACGGCCCGCAGGAGCGGTATCCTGCAGGGTATTTTACATTTTGTCCGAAGCTGTCCCTAACTGTGAAGGTACTGAACAGTTACGATTTAACAATAGGAGGCATATTTTATGTATTTGTTTAGCAAGAAAAGAACTTTATTATCATGCTGGCCCCCTGCCCTTTTGATCTACCTGGCATATATCATCATTCCGCTGTTTGTGGCTGTATACTATAGCTTTACCAATTTTAGAGGGGTGAGCGCCCCGGACTTCATCGGATTGAAAAATTACCTGACCCTGTTTAAAGACAAGTTTTTTCTGGTATCCGTAAAAATACGGTGATTGTGTTGGGTATGAGCCTGATGATCCTGCTTCCGGCCTCTCTGGCATTGGGATTGGCCCTGAACAGAGCACTCAAGGGGATCAATGTCTTTAAAGCCCTCTCCTTTCTGCCTAACATTATTGCGCCGCTGATCGTAGGCCTTATCTGGGGGTTCATTTTTGACCCTGAGATGGGACTGATTAACGGGATACTTGCAAAGCTGGGAATGGAGAGCTGGCAGCAGCAGTGGATCGGAGGACTTACTCTGACGCCCTGGTGCGTGGGAATTATTTATCTGTGGCAAAATATCGGCTACTATGCCACCCTGTTTGTGGCGGGGCTAAAGACCATACCCGAGGATCTCTACGAGTCCTGCAGCATTGATGGGGCCAGCAAGTGGCAGACACTGCGCTATATTACCGTTCCGATGCTGAAGGAAACCTTTGCCATCAACACGGTATTGATTGTGACCGGCTGTTTTAAAGTCTTTGAGCTGGTGTATCAGCTGACCAACGGAAGCCCCAACCACATGTCAGAGGTGCTTACCACCTACATGTACAACACCACATTTATTTCCAGCAAATACGGATATGGTATGTCCATTGCAGTCTTTACCTGCATCGTAACCATGGGAATTACACTAATTTACCTGCAGATTCTCCGCAAGAAGAACCGGGCAGGGCAGAAAGCGAGGTGACCAAAGTGGCGGCAAATGTGAGTATGTCGAAAAGAAGAAAAAAAAATCCAGGACCCTGTCCTACATGGGACTGAGTATTTTTGTATTTATAATGCTGATTCCGTTTCTGTTCGTGATCATGCTGTCCTTTAAGAACAACACGGATATCCTGATGAATCCACTGGCCTGGCCGGACAGCCTGGATTTTAGCAACTATGCCAATGCGATCAAGACACTGAATCCATTTCGGCTGATCGGAAATACCTTATTTATTGCAGTTCTGACCATGGCAATAGAGATGGTAATCACCTTTTTAAGCGCAGTGGCACTGACCAGGCTTGTGTTTAGGCATGATAAGGTGCAGGATTTTCTGTACTCCTTCATGCTTTTGGGCTTGGCAATTCCCATCTACGTACTGCTCTTTCCCATCTACCGGATGACTGTACTGTTCCACTTAAAAAGGGAGCTATTTTTCACTGGTTCTCCCCTATATTGCAACCTCGGTCTCCTTTAATACACTGATTTTTACAGGATTTCTGCGGGAATTCCCATCAGAGATTGAGGAGGCAGCAATCATTGACGGCTGCAGTCTGTGGCAGACCATTTACAAAATTATCCTCCCGGTTGTTAAGCCTGTGCTGGTGACGGTGTTTATCTTCAATGTCCTGTACATATGGAATGAGTTTCCACTGGCAGTGACGCTGATCAGCGATGAGGCAAAGGCCACCATATCCCTTGGGATCTCAATGTTTAAGGGGAGGTACACCATTGATTACGGCGGGATCATAGCGGCCAGCCTGATGATTATGACACCTCAGGTTATTTTCTATGGTTTTTTCCAGAAATACATCATTGAGGGTATGACTGCAGGGGCAGTGAAAGGATGAGAGAGAGAGTAGGGATGAAAGGTTTAATAGTGAACGGAGACGGCAAGGTAGTTTTGGCCTCTGATATTCCCATGCCGGAGATCGATGACTATCAGGTCATCACACGGACCATTGCCTGTGGAATCTGCAATGGGACGGACCTGAAGCTGGCGGAGGGAAAGCTGAAGGATTTCACAGCTACCCGGCTGTGCTGGGACACGAGTCTGTGGGAGAGGTGATTCAGGTTGGAAGCAAGGTGCAAAACCTGAAGATAGGGAGACCGGTGCTGCGCACGATTTTAAAAGAGACAGATCAATATCACAGCCTCTGGGGAAGCTTTGCGCAGTACGGGTATGCGGATGACTACATGGCGCGTATCCGGGATGGTGTGCCTGCAGATGCGGGGGGTCAGCACACAGCAGGTGATTCCAAGAGAGCTGGACCCGGTGGACGGAACGATGATAATCACCCTAAAGGAGATCTGCAGTGCACTTCATCGTCTGGGGATGGAGCCTGGGATGAATGTAGCGGTGGTGGGCTGCGGGCCTGTGGGCCTGTCCATGGTGGCACTGGCCAAACAGATGGGAGCGGGAAAGGTGATAATGAGCGGTCACCACCAGTCCAGGCTGGCGGTTGCGCGGAAGCTGGGGGCGGACATGGCATTTTCCTCCCTGGATCAGGATGTGGTGGAAACCATAAGGAAGAACATGCCAGAGGGTGTGGATTTATTTATTGACTGCGTGGGACGGACATCCATCATTGATCAGGGTATGCAGGTGGTAAAGGAGAATGGAAAAATCAGGGCTGTACGGCATTGGAATGCACACGGGGATCTGATTGACTGGGACAAAGCTCCCTACAATTTTAATATACACTCCGTACAATGGCCCATTCCACTAGAGGAAAAGGCGGTTCACGAGGAGGTGATCGGCTATCTGACGGAGGGTAAACTGAATCTGAAAGACTTTGTTTCCCATACGCTTCCGGTGGAAGCCTTTGAGGAGGGCTTTGGCCTGGTGCGGGCCAGAGAGGGACTGAAGGTTGCCCTTACATTTGGAACAGATTGACAGAAAGAAGGAGAGACATGAGCGAGCAAAGATCACAGTTTGCAGAGGAATATCAGGAATTTATGGAAGAGATGGATGCGCATTACCGGACTTATCCGGTGGATGTGAGCAGGCAGGAGGCCTTGCTGGATCACAGGCTGGATGCCAACCCGGATGCCTCACCTTTTGAGAAGAAATCCTGGATCTACCAGGTGGCGGCAAAAGAATGCCAGATAAAGCTGTTTCGCCACTGCCCTTTCTACTTTGAAGTGGTGACCGGGCGGCCCAGAAACTCTGTGGGCGCTGCGTATCCTCCCCTTCCCGGTATAGACAGCTGGCTGATGCGCAGGGATAAGACGGGCTTTCTGGAGAAATACCAGGGGTGGGTAAAGCCCTATATGGATGACGACATTATTGATTCCACTATGTACATCGACTGCGCGCACCACGCCATGGGGCTGGAGAGGGTTTTAGAGTACGGTTTTCTGGGAATCAAAGAGCAGGCCAGGGAACGGCTGGCCAAAACACAGAATGAGGAACAAAAAAGAATTCTTAGAGAGTGTGATTGCGGCCCAGGACGCCCTTGTGGAACTCACAGAGCGTTTTGCCATCAGAGCGCAGGAAATGGCGGATCAAGAGGCGGATGACGTGATAAAGAGGAGGCTGCTGCGCATTGCCCGCTCAGCAAAAGATGTCCTGCCCATCCGGCTGAGAGCTTCTATGAAGCCCTGAATACAGTATGGTACCTGAGGGAGTTGGGCAACTCCTTAGAGGCCATTGGGTTTGCAATTCTGGGACATGTGGACAGGATATTGGAGAAATATTATGAGAGGGACATCAAGAGCGGCGCACTCACAAGGGAGGAGGCCAAGGATCTGGTCACCTGGTTTGTGGCAATGACAGATGCCAGATGGGATTTGAACGACACGCCCTACGGAACGAACACCAGTTTAAACATTGGCGGATGTGACAGGGAGGCAAGGCCTGTCTTTAATGACATTACCCGTTTTATTATAGAGGCCTATGAGGAATACCGGTTTGTAAATCCCAAGCTGCAGGCCAGATTTGCACCGGGCGCGCCAGAGGAATATTTTGAACGGATCGCAGATCTGGCGGCTGCAGGCACCAATGTACTCTCTGTCTTTAACGATGAAGTGCTGATCAAGGCCCATGTGGCAAAGGGAAAGGCTGTGGAGGATGCCAGACTCTATGTCTCAGGGGGATGCCAGGAACCAGTGCTCTCAGGGACGGAGCTGGGTTCCAGGGCATTCTGCTATTTAAATCCCACCAAATACCTCCTGATGATGTTGTTTCCGGAACAGTATGATTTCTTTGAAAAAGAGCGCATGGTGCCCGTCCTACTGGAGCACTGCAGGGACTTTGAGGAGCTCTACCAAAGAGTCTTTTACAATCTAAAGCTGATCGTGAACGCCATCACCTGGCGATACAATGGGTTTGAGGCTTTTTGGAAGGAGTACAATCCCTGTCCGCTGTTTTCTTCCACCATCACCGGATGCATAGAAAGCGGGAGGGATGTCTCACAGGAGGGGCCAAATACAACGGGAACGCCTACGCTCTGAGTGGAATCGGATCCTTCATTGACTCCCTGTTTGCCATCCGAAGGACGGTATTTGAAGATAAGACCATAGGCTGGGAGGAGATGAAGCATCTGCTGGCTACAGATTTTGCCGGTGAGGAAAAGAAGAGACTCTATCTGAAAAATAAGATCTGCAAATATGGGAAGGATGACCGGGAAGTTATGGAGTTCACAAAAGAGTCTATGATGACATAGCAGTGACCACCTCGGGGATGTCAAATACCAGGGGAGGACAGTACGAGGCGGCTCTCTGGTCCTTCTACGGGTATGAGTGGCTGAAGGCAGGTACAGGTGCCACGCCGGACGGACGCCATGCGGGAGAACCCCTCTCCAGAGGCATCAATCCCGCGGAGTATGTGCAGACCAGTATTGTGGAGATGGTAAATTCCCTGTCGCAGGTTGACTTGAGCCGTTTTCCGGGTCCGCAGTCTGGTATTTTGAAATGCCCCTTACCCTGGCGGAGGACGAAAGCCGGATCTTTGCAGATCTGATCCGGTATTTTATCGCCAGCGGGGGAATGTCTTTGACTTTGATGTGGTGGACGCCCAGGCATTGGCAGATGCGATGGAACACCCTGAGCGCCATCAAAATCTGGTGGTAAGAGTGTGCGGCTTCAGCGCCAGATTTGTGACACTGGACAGGGAAATGCAGGAGGAAATCGCAGGACGTGCCAAGAGGCTGGCAGGGTAGAAAGGCGGTTATGGAAGCAGTTATATTTAATATTCAGAGAATGTCCATGCATGACGGACCCGGGGTGAGGAGCACTGTGTTTTTTAAGGGTGTAACCTGCGGTGCAGGTGGTGCCACAATCCCGAGTCAATCTGTCCGCTGCCGGAAGTGGAGTGGAATCCGCAAAGGTGCATTGGCTGCGGTGACTGCATTTTTGTGTGCAGGACAAAGGCCAGGTATCTGGAGGGTGGCAGAGTCGTCTACGACAGAGAGCGGTGCGATGGCTGCGGCCTCTGTGCAGGAGTCTGTGTCTCTCGAAGCGGTCCGCGTGGCGGGACAGAGAATGGAGATAACGGATATTGTAAATGAGGTGGAAAAAGATCTGAGGATGTACCGGATCACAGGCGGAGGGGTGACCTGCTCCGGCGGTGAACCCATGCTTCAGATCGAAGCTCTGGAGGAGCTTTTGCAGGAGCTTAAAAGGCGGCAGGTTCACACCGCAGTGGACACAGCAGGGAAATGTGCCCTGGAGCTTTTTTGAACGGATACTGGAGGCTGTGGACTTGTTTATGTTTGACATTAAACATCTTGACGAGGAAGTGCACAGGAAATACACAGGAGTATCTAACAAGAGAATCCTGGAGAATTTTGACCGGCTGGTGAGCAAAAAGGAGGTCATTGTCAGGGTTCCGGTGATAAAGATGGTGAATGAGGACAGTCTGCAAGAAATCGCAGCTTTTCTGGAGGGTAGGGGTCCGGATGGTGGAGCTGCTCCCTTACCATGAACTGGGAATGTCTAAATACGAGGGGCTTGCAAGAGAGGGAGGTTTGAGGCTCCCTCAAAAGAGAAGATGAAGGAAGCGCTTGCTTGCTTCAGAGAGCGGGAATCCCCGTAAAGGCAGCGGGGAACACTAACAGGTAGTTCCGCCCTCCACCAGTGTGACGCCCGGAACAATGATTTCCTGTTCCCTGATTTCCTCACCGTCGATCTTTTTTAATTGAGGGTTTCCACCAGACAGCGTGAAATATCCTTGAGAGGCTGTTTGATGTAGGTGAGGGGTGGTGTCAGGAGGAGGCCATCTCAGTCCCGTCGTATCCCACTGCCTTCACCTGCTCCGGTACCCGATACCCCTGTCAAACAGGCAGCGGAGGCATAGGCCATGATGATATCTGTGGAGAACAGACCATCAATCTTTGGATGGTGCTCTAAGAGGGCGTTGATGGTATCGTAGTAGGTCTGGCGCTTAAACTCATTGGTGGAGAGCTCGTAGGTGATGCACTGCACACCCATACTGGCGCAGGTTTCTTCAAAAACTCTGTGACGCTCCAATGCCGGGGAAGGGATGGCGGAGTAGCCGCTCAGCTGCAATATGCATTCGCACCCGTTTTGGATCAGCTTCTCAGCAGCCATGCGGCCTCCTGCAATGTGGTCGCAGTGTATGGAGGGGATATTTTTTGCCGAGAATCATATCGCAGCCCACGATAGGGAGGTCAATGTTTTCGTATTCCTTGCTCTTTAGCATATGTGTGGCAATGATGATGCCATCCACCTTATTTTGGCGGAGCATATTGATATAATCCTGCTCGCGGTTGGCTTTTTCCTTTGTATTGCACAGCAGAACCTTGTATCCGTGTTCGTAGAGAAGGAGTTCAACCTCTCTCGCCATCTCAGAAAAATAGGGATGGGAAACATCAGGAAGAAGAAGCCCGATTGTGTATGTGCGCTGGCTGAAAAGATTGCGGGCAAGCTGATTTGGCTGATAGTTCAGCTCTTCCATTGCCTGATAGACCTTGGCATAGGTTTCCTTGGAGATATAACCCCGCTTGTTCAGCACGCGGGAGACGGTCCCCACAGATACCCCGGACTTTGCAGCAACGTCTTTTATAGTAGCCATATTGTACCCTTTCATTTATGTTTATTTATGGTAACTGTTCAATACCTTCACAGTTACATGCAGTAATCCATTTAAAATAGTTACTATTTATGTTCCTGTATCCGATCAAATTATAGCCGCTTTCCAGGAAAAAAGCAAGCAAGATGCGGCTAGGAGGTGGAAAATGTTACTAAAAATTCCAATTGACAGAGAGAGTTCCCCGGAGTCAATCTGCTTTTTTAAAAATGGCAGAAAAGTGAAAGAGATCCAGGCCAAACTGGCGGACCAAAAGATGGACTGCTGGGAGTATTTTCTGATTCCCGGAAAGTGTGTGTGAACCTGGAGGTGATAGAAAAGGAGGGAAGACGGGGGAAGGCGGGAATCCAGTTCCTGGAGGAAGCTGAGCTAATGGAGGTGGGCTGGGAGAAGGAGAGGCCCCAGTTTCATCTGACCCCGGAATGCGGAAAGCTGGAGCGGATCTGCAGCCTGGACCGTGAGGAGGGCAGGTGGAAAATGGTTCTGGAACACAGTATGATTCAGGAGGACAATGGGCCTGTGTACCGGGAGTGTACCAGCAGGGACTTGATCCACTGGGAGATTCGCAGTGGATTTCTGGATGATGAAGAGCTGAGGGACGGAAATGTGACGGTTTTCCGGCAGCTCTCCGGGTTTGACAACTGGAAGGGAAAAGTGAGCTGCGTCTGCTGGTTTGCCAGATCAGGCCGTTTCTACGAGGCGGCCTTCAGCAAAGAGATTCGTGGGAAGAATTTTCACAATCTAATGTCACTTCCCTTCGAACGAAAGGAGGGACGTCTGATTCCCCTTGGGGAAACCCGCCATCTTCGGATGTGGAAGAGGGAATGGAACGATATTTCCCTGAGAGAGCCCTTTGCAGAGGAACTGAGGTTTCGCATAGCCCCTGGGCAGTGGCCGGATATACGTATTCTAAAACCGGATTACACGAGGGACGACATTGACGGGGAGCTCTTTGAGGCAGAACTCTCTATCCGGGCAGGGGAGGCGGGGGAGATCCGGATCTGTCTGTGTGGGCGATTCATTTGCTATAATGCCGCACTGCAAAGCCTGACCTGCGGCGGCAGCAGTATCCCGGCAGTTTTGGAAAAAGGACTTCTGCATCTGCATATATGGGCGGACAGAGGAGTGATGGAAATTCTCACGGACGGACAGGTGCTGATGGAGGTCTGGGAGGAGGAAGCGGTGGGGAGGAAAAGGCAAAGCAGGGTATCGCTGAAAACATTGATTTCTCCGTGGGAAAACCGGAAAAGCATTTTCTGAGGATTCAGGATGACTCAGGCACTGCAAGGGCTGAGAGGGTGGTAGTGTACGGCCTGCGGGGGATTTATCCGGACCGGGATTTCTGGAAGCAGAGACGAAGGGATCAGACGGGGAGAAAATGTTACGAGAGCAAATCTTTTACGGTCTACGAGGACCGGGTGGAGGATGCAGTTTACGGGGGAGCCGCCAGCGTACATAGTGGATGACAGGATGATTGTCTCACCTCCCAGGGTAGTTGAGGAATTTCAGTGGAGGGATACCAGATGGGGGGATATGTCCCGGCTGTTTTGCAGAACAGCAGCTTACCGGATTCAGGCACCGGATGGAAGATTTCCAAAGCTGGATACCGGTATTCTGGCGCTGGACATGGCCTATAAGATTGCATTGGATGTGTTTTATCTGTGCGGGTCCAGGGAATATGCCCTGCCCGGACAGGAGGATATGTGGACTGCCGGTCTGTTTCAGGGGAAGGAGGGATTCGGGGTATGGATGCGGGACAGCACGCATACTGCCATCCGCGGCGGGAACCTCATTGACCGTGAGATGGCGCACAGGACCTTGAGGTTTGCGGCAGGCCAGGGATTTGACAACGGGGCAGACGGTCCGGCCATGGCAGCGGTGGGAATCTGGGACTACTACATAGCCACTAGGGACGCCTCCCTTGTCTTTGAAACATGGCCTCTGCTGAACAAAAAAGATAGAAGAAGCAGAGAACAGGTATCGGCCACAGGAGCGGTTGGTCTATGCCCCCAATCTACCTCAACGACGCTTTTGAGGAGCCGGAGGCCGGTGGAGTACTGTCTGGGGACAGAGATCTATTATATGGAAGCTTTTCTGTGTATGGAGAGGATGGGAAAGCTGGTCGGCGAGGACGAGGAGAGGGTGCGCCACTGGGGAAAATCGGGCGGAGAATCCGAAAAAAAAAGATACAGGAGGCCTACTGGAATCCACAGGCCGGGTATTTTACCAGCGGACCTAAGGGGACACTTGCCTACGAGGAAGCCTGCTGGGAAACCTCGGGGATCGAGGGTGCGATCTGGAGCCGGTTTCAGATCGCCCAGCCGGCCCAAAGGGCCATGGTTCTGGAGAGGCTGGAACAGACAGCCGTGACGGAGTTTGGCATTGACCTGTTTCCGCACAGAAGAGAGAAAGAACCATTTTGCCATGCCAGCTGGGGGGTGTGGAACGCAGGCATTGCCGCAGCGGCCAATGAGAATGACAGCAGGGGACCTGGTCTGGAAGCTTTTGATGCAGCAGACGAGGAATGCGGTGATGCACAAGACCTTCTATGAGGTGGTGGACGTGGAGACCGGAGAGGCTTGGCGGTGGCCGGGACAGCTGTGGCATGCAGCGGGATTTATCTCCTGTATCTACTTCGGCCTGCTGGGGATACAGTATGACGGAAAGGGAATGACAGTTGGACCGGTGCCACAGAAACACGTGGAGCGGATTGACCTTGGGGGGGCTTCGGTTTGGACAGGGGAGTGTATGACATTGACGCAAGTTGCGCAGGGACCTGTCTGTATCTGGACGGAGAACCGGTGAAGAGAGTGAACCCGGGCCTGTCCGGGCATCACAGACTGGAGTACAGGTGAGAGAAGATTTGGATAGGGGAATGAGGCGTCACTCTGTTACTGTTCACACGTTCACAGTAACATGCATAAATCCATGCAAAATCGCCTTTGGCGATGGGATTTATGCACCCTGAATCATTTTCTCACGGTCTAAGCAGTAAATGCTCATACCTGAGTGTACAGTAACGTCTCTCTTAATGGAGAGCTTCAGAACAGATAGAAAAATATGATTGAATGGTAAAGGAGAGAATGCTATGAGTAATGTATCAAGTTTATTTAAAGATCTGACACAGGTGAAAAAAGGCAAGAAACGGCAGGTTGTCCAGCTGGGACCACAGCGGGAGAAATCAGGACTATTGGGAAATTCCTGCAGGGGAGACGATTTCATTGGGGAGATAGAGGACCCGGGTGTATTACCCATATCTGGATGACTTCTTCCTGCCGAAAGGTGAAGAAGCCATCGATCGTAGATCCGGTTGCACAGGCGAACGCGGCGCCGGTGATGGAGATCCACCCGGCGCTGGGTGTGATCTGGGATGATTATGATCCTTTTTTATTACCGGAAGGCACTGATCAGGATCACCTGGGATGATCAGGATACGCCTAGTGTACTGGCTCCTCTGGGGAGATTTCTTTTGTATCGGAAACTGCTATCCAGGAATTTTACCTCCCTGCCCTTTAATGTATCTCTAAAGCCTGAGGAGGCGGGGAGATATGGAGCACCCTGTTCCGTATCCTGTTATTTTCCGATGCCTTTTAACAAAAAGCCAAAATTGAGATTGTTAATGAGAATGAGCTTCCATTTATCCTGTATTTCTATGTGGATTATGAGATGTACAGGGGCCTCTGGATGAGGGGACCGCGTACTTTCATGCATCCTGGCACAGGGAGAACCCCTGCAGGGGCTGGGGCGCTGACCTTCAGGTGAACTCTCCGGAGGTGAATATGGTTTCCAACAAGGGGCGAAGACAATTACGTGGTGTTAGAGACCGAGGGGTCCGGACATTTTGTGGGCTGCAATCTGAGTGTAAAACACTTCCAGGGTTCCTGGTGGGGGGAGGGTAACGACATGATTTTCATTGACGGAGAGGAGTACCCCAGCATCAACGGTACCGGGACGGAGGATTATTTCAACCATGCCTGGGGCATGCAGAGAAACAGCTTTCCTTTTTTCGGAACCATTGTCCATGAGGGGACAATACAGAAGGGCTGCATGTGGCCTACCGTTTTCATGTGACAGACCCTATTCGATTTGAGAAGAGTATTAAGGTGTCCATAGAACACGGACATGCAAACCATCTTAGTGACGACTGGAGCAGTACTGCCTATTGGTATCAGACACTGCCAACTGCAAAGCCCCTGACCATTCTTCCGGTAAAGGGCGTCTGCCTGTGGTTGCAGAGCCTCCAAAACGTGAGCTGCCACAGGTTGAGCTGACAGAGGAGATGAGGCAGGCCAGAAGGAGTATGAAAAACGCTGGGAAGAATATGCGCCCAAGCAGGGAGCAGCAGTTTAGGATCAAAGAGGCAAAAGCCAGAAAAAGATTCCGCGGAGAATACGGGTTTGCAAAAAAATTGCGGGACAGCTACAAATAAAGGGAAAGGGGAGATCAACATGTCAAAAGCGCTGCATTTGGAAAACATTGCGAAGGCCCAGGCCGAGATCGAGGCAAAAAGGCCGCTGGCGGGCAAGGAAAAAAATGCGTCAGAGATACCACTTTATGGGGGAGGAGGGGTGGATCAATGATCCCAACGGACTGATTTTTTCAGGGGAAATACCATTTCTTTTATCAGTTTAATCCCTACGACTCCTTTTGGGGTGCTATGCACTGGGGACATGCCGTGAGCGATGATATGCTTCACTGGGAGTATCTTCCTGTGGCGCTGGCACCCAGTGAGTACTACGACAACCACAGGGAGGGGGGGGTGTTTTTCCGGAAGCGCCATAGAGCATGAGGGAAAACTATACCTATTCTATACAGGGACCACAAACTATGGGGATGGGTTTGTGCAGACACAGTGCATGGCTGTGAGCAGGGATGGGATACATTTTGAAAAAAATACAAGGGCAATCCCATTATTGAGCCGCCGGATGGGGTGGCAAAGGATAATTTCAGGACCCCAAGGTGTGGGAGCATGAGGGCAGCTTTTATATGGTCTGCGGCGCAAAGCAGGACAATCTGGCAAAGGCTCTGCTGTACCGGTCGGGGGATCTGGAACACTGGGAATTTGTGAATGTGCTGGCTGAGAGCAGAGGGGAGTTTGGATACATGTTTGAGTGTCCGATTTCTATCCTCTGGGTGACAAGCATGTACTGATGTTTTCACCATGGGCGCTCATGAGCGGACTTGTGTCTATTTGGTGGGGGATATGGACTATGAGAGGGGGGAAATTCTGCTATACTACCATGGGGGGAGATTGACTGGGGCTTTGATTTTTATGCTCCCCAGTCCTTCCTGGACGCAAAGGAAGACGGCTGATTGTGGGCTGGGCCAATGCCTGGGACTGGATGCCCTGGTGGAAGGACTGGGGGCCCACCTATAAAGAAGGGTGGTGTGGGGCCTTCAATATTCCAAGAGAGGTGAGACTCATGCCGGACAACACACTGCAGTTTGTGCCCATAGAGGAAGTCATCAGCCTCCGTTATGATGAAGATGAGCGCAGTGGAGTATCCGTTTTCGGGGAAGCAGTGGACATAACGGGTGGAGACGGGGTTGCCTATGAGGTAAAGCTGGTGCTGGATCTGAGAGAAGCACGGCGGAGCAGGTGCTGTTTCATTTAAGATGTGGGAGGGAAAGAAACTGTGGTGTGCCTTGACCTGAAGCGGGGGAGATGACCTTTGACCGGAGTAACGGGGACAGGTGGAGTCAGGGATGCTCCAGAAGTCCCGCTCAATTTAAAGGGAAAGAGAGAGTTGGATATACATATATTGGCTGACCAGAGCTCCATAGAAGTGTTTGCAGGGCAGTACCAGACAAATCACTCCTGCAATGTGTTTGCGAGTTCAGCGCAGAATGGGAATTGGGTGAGTGCGGAAGGGGGAGGGCAGAATTTAAGAGTATACGAACCTGGGGCCTCCGGTAAGTTTCAATTTCTACCAGGTCATTTCGGTTTTGACCAGGTCATTTTCAAAATGACCTGGTCAAAACCGAAATGACCTGGTAAAAATGGGGGAAATTATTAAAACTTTATAAACTCAGGTTTTCTATTGCGAAATACCGTGTAATACCGAAACCCGCAGCCCTCTAACACTTCCCTCACCTTTCCAAACTCATACGCCAGCTGTTCCGGTGCGTGCCCGTCGCTTCCCACGGTTATGATCTCCCCCAAGTGCCCGGTATCTTTGCAACACGTCGGGATGGGGATTGGGATGTCCCAGTCCGTATTTGTAGCCAGCGGTATTCAGCTCTAGTCCGATTCCCCGGGCTGACAATTTCACGCAGACCTTCGTCGATTAAATCTTTGTACTTTTCATAGGAATAAAATCGGTTTTGATTCGGACCATACCGCACCACGTAGTCGATATGCCCGTACACGTCTATATCGGAAAATGCCCTGAGATTTTCCGGAATGGTGGCAAAAATATTCCCGGTAGCACTCCTCCTCAAGACGACCATTGTAAAATTGAGGATAATAGGGGTCCCGGCCTCCAACCACGTGTGAGGAACCAATGATAAAGTCAAAGTCCCGCTCAGAAAGATATTCTGAGAGCTTTCCGGCCATGTGGGTATGCACTGGCAGACACAGTATCAGCAGGTGAAGATTCCATCACAGTTGACGGAAAAGAAATCAAAATTTACGCTTTCCGGATGCAAACAACTGCCCATGGGGAGAGCTTGGTGTAGACGTAGTTCTGGAGTGCTCCGGATTCTACACCTCCAAAGCAAAAAGATCTGGCTCAGGCACACATCAATGCAGGCGCTCGTAAAGTAGTTATCTCCGCTCCGGCTGGTAACGACCTTCCGACCGTTGTTTACAATGTAAACCATGAGACCCTGACAGCAGACGATACTATTATTTCTGCAGCTTCCTGTACAACAAACTGCTTAGCTCCTATGGCTAAAAGCTCTAACGAGCTTAGCACCGATCAAAACTGGTATCATGTGCACAATCCACGCTTACACAGGAGATCAGATGACACTTGACGGACCGCAGAGAAAAGGCGATCTGAGAAGATCCCGTGCAGCTGCAGTTAACATCGTTCCAAACAGCACAGGTGCTGCAAAAGCTATCGGTCTTGTTATTCCAGAACTGAACGGCAAACTTGATCGGATCCGCACAGCGTGTACCAACCCCGACAGGTTCTACAACCATCCTTACAGCAGTTGTTGAAGGAACTGTAACTGTAGAACGAAATCAACGCAAGATGAAAGCAGCTGCTAACGAGTCTTTCGGATACAACACAGACGAAATCGTATCCAGCGATATCGTTGGTATGAGATTTGGTTCTCTGTTCGATGCTACTCAGACTATGGTTCTGCCACTGGATAACGGAACCACAGGTTCAGGTTGTTCCTGGTATGACAACGAGAACTCCTACACAAGCCAGATGGTTCGTACAATCAAATACTTCGCAGAGTTAGCTTAATTTTAAATCAATTAGATCCAAGAAGGGTCCGGTCTGATTGGACCGGACCCTTTTATCTATAGTCGGGAAGTCCTTCATTAGTGAGGGATTTAGGAAGCTGAAGTGGACTTGTCCACTCTGTTAATCAGTATAACGAAAAAAATAAGGGAGGCGTCAAAATGCTCAACAAGAAATCCGTAGATGATATCAATGTAAAGGGCAAACGGTTCTGGTACGCTGCGACTTCAACGTACCGTTAAAAGAGGGAAAGATCACCGATGAAAACCGTCTGGTGGCCGCGCTTCCGACGATCAAAAAGCTGATCGCGGACGGCGGAAAAGTGATTCTTTGCTCACATCTGGGCAAACCCAAAGGGAGAGCCAAAGCCTGAGCTTTCGCTGGCACCTGTGGCTGCCCGTCTGTCTGAACTGCTTGGACAGGAAGTGAAATTTGCGGCCGATCCTGAGGTAGTGGGACCAAACGCAAAGGCAGCGGTAGAGGCAATGAACGACGGGGATGTGGTTCTCCTGGAGAAACACACGTTACCGCGCTGAGGAGACGAAGAACGGAGAGGCTTTCAGTAAAGACCTGGCTTCTCTGTGTGAAGTGTTCGTAAATGACGCTTTTGGTACTGCACACAGAGCTCACTGCTCAAACGTAGGCGTGACCCAGTATGTGGACACCGCAGTGGTAGGCTACTTAATGCAGAAAGAGATTGATTTCCTGGGCAATGCCGTAAACAATCCGGAAAGACCCTTTGTTGCCATTTTAGGCGGCGCGAAGGTAGCTGATAAATTAAACGTAATCTCCAACCTGCTGGAGAAGTGTGATACCCTGATCATTGGCGGCGGAATGGCTTACACCTTCTTAAAAGCACAGGGCAAAGAAGTGGGAAAATCCCTTCTGGATGAAACAAAACTGGACTACTGCAAGGAGATGATCGAGAAGGCTGAGAAGCTGGGTAAAAGCTGCTTCTGCCCGTTGACACCACCATTGCGGCAGACTTCCCAAACCCCATTGATGCTCCTATTGAGGTATCCACCGTATCCGTGGACGCGATTCCGGCAGACATGGAGGGTATGGATATTGGTCCCAAGACCGCAGAACTGTATGCAGATGCAGTGAAGAGTGCAAAGACTGTTGTTTGGAACGGTCCTATGGGCGTATTTGAGAACCCGACTCTTGCAAAGGGTACCATCGCTGTGGCGGAGGCTCTGGCAGCTACGGATGCAACCACCATCATCGGCGGCGGTGACTCCGCGGCAGCTGTAAACCAGCTGGGTTTTGGTGATAAGATGAGCCATATCTCAACAGGCGGCGGCGCATCTTTAGAGTTCCTGGAGGGCAAAGAACTCCTGGAGTAGCAGCAGCAAACGACAAATAAAAACCATCAGTCTAATATAGAAAATCAGGAGAATAAGTAATCATGAGAAAAAAAAATTATCGCAGGTAACTGGAAGATGAATATGACTCCCCAGCGAGGCAGTTGCTCTGGTGAATGAGTTAAAACCGTTAGTAGCGAATGAAGATGTAGATGTAGTATTCTGTGTACCGGCTATCGATATCATCCCGGTGATTGAAGCTGCAAAGGGCTCCAACATCCAGATTGGTGCTGAAAATATGTATTTCGAGGAGAAAGGTGCTTTCACAGGCGAAATCTCACCGTCCATGCTCACGGATGTGGGAGTGAAATACGTTGTACTTGGCCACTCTGAGAGAAGAGAATACTTCGCAGAGACCAGCGAGACCGTAAACAAAAAAATGCTGAAAGCTTTCGAGCACGGCATCACTCCGATTATGTGCTGCGGAGAAACTCTGGAGCAGAGAGAGCAGGGTGTAACGATGGATTTCATCCGTCAGCAGGTGAAGGTCGGATTCCTGAATGTAACAGCAGATCAGGCAAAAACAGCCGTTATCGCTTACGAGCCAATCTGGGCAATCGGAACCGGAAAGACCGCCACCACAGAGCAGGCGCAGGAAGTATGCAAAGGCATCCGTGACTGCATTGCTGAGATTTACGATGACGCTACCGCAGCTGCCATCCGCATTCAGTACGGCGGATCTGTAAATGCAGGCAACGCAGCAGAGCTGTTTGCGCAGGAAGATATTGACGGCGGACTGGTTGGGGAGCTTCCCTGAAACCAGATTTCGGAAAGATCGTTAACTACAAATAAAGAACAGATAAGTGCAGGTCCCAGGAGTTTTGGCTCATGGGACCTGCTTCTTACATAAGAGGATACTTCCATGGGCAGAGGGTGGATGCTTTGCAGCCAAGTCCCTCGAAATTGAAGGCGTAGGCGATATAAATAGATTGATGCAGTAACCGGCCAGCTTGGCTCAACTGTTACGAGTGGGAAGCGAAAGTGGGCTTGCATGCTTTGCTTTAAATCCCTGATATGGTATCATAGGTATAATATACGTTTAGAATCCCAGCAGTGTTGACGCGCCGCTTGGGAGAAGTGATCAGACAAATAGGAGGGATTACATGCAGTCCGGGGAGACATTGGCAGGATATTTTCCATTTTGGGAGCAACTTACCGATAGACAAAAAAGAGGTAGTCCGAAGAAGCGGGGCGACTGCCACATACCAGCGAAATGCAATGGTTCACGATAAAGGGGACGGATGCGTTGGCGTACTGCTTGTACAGAGCGGTCAGCTGCGGGTCTATATCGAGTCTGAGGATGGGAGGGAGATTACCCTGTACCGTCTGTATCCGGGGACACTTGCGTGCTCAGCGCCTCCTGTTTCATGGAGGAGATCACCTTCGACATTTTGATGAATGCGGAGGAGGACAGCCGTGTGATCACCATCAGCCCCAGTGTCTTTAGAAAACTGTCAGAGGAAAATGTCTATGTGGAGAATTTTATCTACCGCCAGACAGCCCAGCGGTTTTCAGATGTGATGTGGACCATGCAGCAGATCCTGTTTATGAGCTTTGACAAACGCCTGGCCGTCTTTCTGGAGCAGGAGCTGAAAAAAATAAAAGGAGATACCCTGCGCATGACACACGACCAGATTGCCCGGTATACCGGAAGCGCCAGGGAGGTGGTCTCACGGATGCTGAAATACTTCGAGAGCGAGGGGATTGTGGCGCTCTCCAGAGGGAAGATCCAGGTGAGGGACAGAGAGAGGTTAGGGAGAGATCAGAGGGTGAAGCCAATTCCCTGTGAGGCGAGAAACGTCACCGAACTGTGATTAAGTCACAGAAAAGAATCAAAGAATTTTATAATAAAGCCATATGAATACAAACACAGTAAAGGAGTGTATCACATATGGCGAAAAAAGACAGTGATTATCGGAGGTGTGGCCGGAGGGGCCACCACAGCGGCCAGACTGCGCCGCCGGGATGAGAGTATGGAGATCGTGGTGTTGGAAAAGGGGATTATATCTCCTTTGCAAACTGCGGTCTTCCTTATTATATCGGGGATGTGATCAAGAGCAGGGAGGCTCTGCTCTTACAGACACCTGAGGCCATGAAGAAAAAGTTCAATGTGGATGTGCGCACTGCCAGCCAGGTGACGGCTATTTGCCCCCAGGAAAATCAGATTCAGATCAAAAACCTAAATACAGGGGAAACGTATGAGGAGAGCTACGACAATCTGGTGATTGCCACAGGCTCATCCCCCATCCGCCCAAGCATTCCCGGCATTGCGGGGAGGGGATCTTTACACTTTGGAATATTCCGGACACGGACCGCATCAAATCTTATTTGGAAGAAAAAAAACCGGCCAGGGCTGCCGTTATAGGCGGGGGCTTTATCGGTATGGAGATGGCAGAGAATCTTACGAAAGAGGGACTGCAGGTGACGGTGGTGGAGATGCAGGATCAGGTGATGGCCCCTCTGGACTACGAAATGGCCCAGCTCCTCCACGAAAATATTCAGGGATAACCAGGTAGGCCTGATTTTTAAAGGACAGGGTATGCGGATTTGTGCGGGAGGAGGGGAGACCGTAATCAATCTTTCCAGCGGCCGGCAGATCCGCACAGATATGGTAATCCTCTCCCTGGGTGTCCGCCCAAACAGTGATCTTGCAAAGGAGGCAGGTCTGGAGCTAAATGGCAGGGGAGGTATACAGGTCAATGAATTTATGCAGACCTCAATGCCCAACATATACGCAGTGGGGGGACGCGGTCGAAACGAAGCAGTTCGTAACCGGTGAAAAGACAATGATTCCCCTGGCAGGACCCGCCAATAAACAGGCCAGAATCTGTGCGGACTGTATTGCAGGGGATAGGAAAGCGTATGAGGGCACCATGGGAACCTCTATTGCTCAGATCTTTGATTTGTCCGCTGCATCTGTGGGGTTAAATGAAAAGCAGCTTAAAGCGTCTGGAAAGGAAAAAGGAAAAGATTACGAGACCATTATCATCAACCAAAAGTCCCACGCGGGCTACTATCCGGATGCTCTTCCGCTGATGCTGAAACTGATCTTCACAAAGGAGGGGAAAATCCTGGGCGCGCAGATCGTAGGGGGTGACGGGGTGGACAAACGGATCGATACCATCGCAACTGTGATGCGGCTGGGAGGTACCACGGATGATCTGACAAAACTGGAACTGGCCTACGCGCCGCCCTTCTCATCCGCAAAGATCCCGTAAATATGCTGGGCTTCACAGCGGAGAATGTCCTAAAGGGTATGGTATCCTTTATCAGCGTACGGGAACTGGACGCCTGTCTGGAGGAGAAAGAACAGAAAAAACGGATGACCATACTGGATGTGACAGAGGCGGCAGAGCGCCAGGTATTTTCCATACCGGGGTCTTACCACATTCCCCTGGGAGAGCTCAGGGAGAGAATAGGGGAGTTGGACCAGGAGCAGTTGCTTGTAGTTTACTGTGCCGTGGGAGTGCGCTCCTACACCGGGGCGCGTATTTTAATGCAGAGTGGCTTTTCAAATGTAAAGGTTCTGGAGGGAGGAACCTCCCTGTATAAATCTTTCCATCACAAAATAACAGCCAGTCAGTCCCCAGTGCGGGAAAACATGAAAAGCGGCATCCACGAGGAGGAAAAAATGGAGAAGCGGGAGCAGAGGATACAGAGTCTGGATTGCTGCGGCATGCAGTGCCAGGGGCCAATCATGAAAGTCAATGAGACCTTGAAAACAATGGACCAGGGGATATTTTAAATATCCAGGCAACGGATATGGGGTTTGCCAGGGATATGGAGACCTGGTGTGAGAGAACCGGGAACACACTGGTTAAAAAAAAGCGCCAGGGCCATCAGCATATAGTGACCATCCGAAAAGGCGCCGGATCATCCCAGACAGAAGTGAGTGCCTGTTCCCAGGCTGCTATGCCTCAGGGCAAGACAATCATTGTGTTTGACGGAGATTTTGACAAGGTGCTAGCTTCCTTCATCATAGCTAACGGGGCCGCCTCTATGGGAAGGGAGGTCACCATGTTCTTCACTTTCTGGGGATTGAACGCTCTGCGCAGGACAGAAAAGGTAAAGGTGAAAAAGCCCTTCATGGACCGGATGTTCGGAGCCATGATGCCAAGGGGGGAGCAAAAAGCTGAGGTTGTCCAAAATGAACATGGCGGGAATGGGAACCAAGATGATGAAAAAAAGTAATGAAGGATAAAAACGTCAATTCCCTGGAGGACTTGATGAAACAGGCAATGGTAAGCGGCATCCGCTTGGTGGCTTGCACTATGTCCATGGATGTGATGGGAATCACAAAGGAGGAGCTGATAGACGGGGGTGGAATACGCTGGGGTAGCCTCCTACCTGGGGATGCTGAAAATGCAAATGTAAACTTATTTGTTTAATATCAGGAAATCAGGACCAGCATGGGAGCAAAAATTGGAGCATTCTGTAGGAGAAATATGTGGTACAATGGTTAAAAAGCGAGGAGGATGTCTATGAGAACAATCAATATAGCCATGCTGGGGCTGGGAACCGTGGGGACCGGCGTGTATAAGGTGCTGACCAGTCAAAGGAAGAGATACCAAGTAAGTTGGGAGCAGAGATCTGTCTGAAAAAGATTTTAGTGAGGAACCTGAAAAAGGCCAGCACCAAGGTGGAGACCCCCACATACTCACAGATAACTGGCGGGAGATCGTGGAGGACGCATCCATAGACATTGTGATCGAGGTGATGGGAGGCATGGAGCCGGCCAGAACCTACATCATGGAAGCTCTGGCAGCGGGGAAAAATGTCGTGACAGCCAACAAGGATTTGATTGCCTCTGACGGCAAAGAGCTGTTGGATGCCGCCGCAAAGTACCGCAGGGATTTCCTGTTTGAGGCGGCTGTGGCAGGGGGAATTCCCATTATCCGCCCTCTTAAGCAGTGTCTGGCAGGAAATCATCTGGATGAGGTGATGGGGATCGTCAACGGCACCACCAATTTCATCCTCACCAAAATGACCCAGGAGGGCATGGAGTTTCAGGAGGCCTTGGCTATGGCTACACAGCTGGGCTATGCGGAGGCAGATCCCACTGCAGACATTGAGGCTATGATGCGGGCCGAAAGGTGGCCATCATGGCCTCCATTGCCTTCAACTCCAGAGTCACCTTTGAGGATGTGTACACAGAGGGAATCACGAAGATCACTGCCACAGACATTCGCTATGCCAGGGAGATGGGATGCGATATCAAGCTGGTGGGTGTTGCAAAACTCACAGAGGAGGGGCATCGAGGCCAGGGTTCATCCCATGCTGATTCCCCAGCAGCCATCCCCTGGCAGCGGTAAATGACTCCTTTAACGCAGTCTTTGTACACGGAGATGCGGTGGGAGACGCCATGTTTTACGGCAGAGGAGCCGGGGAGATGCCCACAGCCAGCGCCATTGTGGGGGACGTGTTTGACTGTGTCCGAAATATCTGCTGGGACTGCTGCAGCAGAATCAGCTGTACCTGTTACAAGGAGCTTCCGGTGAAGCAGATTCAGGATATCCAGAGCAGGTATTTTCTGCGCATGCAGGTGGAGGACCGGTTCGGAGTCCTGGCCGGGGTGGCCAGTGTATTCGGCAACAACTGCGTGAGCATTGCCCAGATCATCCAAAAGGCGAAAAAAGGGGGATTTGGCAGAGATTGTAGTCATCACAGACAAGGTGTTTGAGCGCAACTTCAACGATTCCCTGGCCGTGCTGCAAAAGGAATGTCTATGATTAAAGAGATCTGTGCAGTTATCCGGGTATACTAAAGATTGGTTTTCATGATTTGAAGCGCATTGACGAAATCCGAAAAATCATGTACAATAGAGCGTTAGAAGACGCTAATAAATGTTATGAAAATAAAGGAGAAAATCATGAGCAAAAAACCAACCGTTTTAATGATCCTTGATGGATATGGCTTGAATGACAAAGTACAGGGAAACGCCGTAGCTGAGGCAAAGACCCCTGTGATAGATAAGCTGATGTCAGAGTGTCCTTTTGTAAAAGGAAATGCCAGCGGCATGGCAGTGGGACTTCCCGAGGGACAGATGGGCAACTCTGAGGTAGGCCATCTGAACATGGGAGCAGGCCGTATCGTATACCAGGAACTGACCAGAATCACCAAGGAAATCCAGGACGGTGACTTTTTTAGAGAATGAGGCTCTGCTCCGCGCGGTAAAATGTGCAAAGGAGAACAACAGCTCCCTCCACCTGTTCGGACTGGTGTCTGACGGCGGCGTACACAGCCACAATACGCACCTCTACGGACTGCTGGAACTGGCAAAGAAAGAGGGGCTGGAGAAGGTGTATGTGCATTGTTTCCTGGACGGACGTGACACCCCCTGCATCCGGGAAAGGCTATGTGCAGGAGCTGACAGATGAGATGAAGAAAATCGGCGTGGGCGAGATCGCAACTGTAATGGGCCGTTATTACGCCATGGACAGAGACAACCGCTGGGACAGAGTGGAACTGGCCTACAATGCTATGGTAAAAGGCGAGGGCGTAAAGGCTGCCTGCGGCGTTTGCGCAGTACAGAATTCCTACGATGACGGAAAGAACGATGAATTTGTGATGCCCACTGTTGTGGAAAAAGAAGGCGCTCCTGTGGCAAAGATCCAGGATAAGGATTCCGTGATTTTCTTCAACTTCCGGCCGGACCGCGCAAGGGAGATCACTCGTGCATTCTGCAGCGAAGAGTTTGACGGATTTAAGAGAGAAAAAGAGACTGGATCTGACTTATGTATGCTTCACAGAGTACGATGAGACGATTCCGAACAAAGAAGTAGCATTCCACAAAGTTTCTATCACCAATACCTTTGGAGAATTTTTGGCAGCCAACAAGAAGACCCAGGCCAGAATCGCAGAGACAGAGAAGTATGCCCATGTAACCTTCTTTTTCAACGGCGGAATCGAGGAGCCCAATGAAGGTGAGGAGCGCATCCTGGTGAAATCTCCCAAGGTGGCTACCTATGATCTGAAGCCTGAGATGAGCGCTACCAGGTGTGTGATAAGCTGGTAGAGGCTATTAAATCAGATAAATATGATGTCATTATCATTAACTTTGCAAACCCGGATATGGTGGGCCACACAGGAATTGAGAGCGCTGCCATCCAGGCAGTGGAGGCAGTGGACGAGTGTGTTGGAAGGGCAGTGGAGGCTGTCAGGGAAGTGGACGGACAGATGTTTATCTGTGCTGACCATGGAAATGCAGAACAGCTGATCGACTATGAGACAGGTGCTCCGTTTACTGCTCATACCATCAACCCGGTACCGTTTATATTGGTAAATTATGATGAGAACTACACCCTGCGGGAGGGCGGCTGTCTGGCAGACATTGCTCCCACTCTGATTGAGATGATGGGCATGGAGCAGCCGGCGGAGATGACAGGAAAATCCCTTCTTCAGAAAAAATAATCAGGTGACCCGATGATACTGGAGATTGTAAAACAGGCTGTAAAGGCCAAGATGGTATGCAAATCCGAGAGCCCTCTGATTTCAGAGGCGGAGTATGTATACGCCTGTGCCCACGCTTTAAATTTGTTGGGAAAACCGGCCGGACAGGTTCAAATTCTGCGCGGGGAACTACCATCGCAGAGTTGAGGGAAAAGCTGACTCCCTATTTTGAAGGTAAGAGGCCGGACTACAAGGAGCAGCCGCAAATTTACCGGCTGCTGTCCCTTCTGGCCGGATGCAGGGTGGAAGGAGAGGTCTCGGAGGAGATCCGCAGTCTGATAGACGAAATTGATGGATGAAATAGAAAAAAGAGGGACACACTATCCGAAAGGAGGTGTGTCTTTTTATGCATCAGTATGTTGCGATAGTAGACGTATATGCGAGAGAAATTTTGGATTCCAGGGGAATCCCACGGTGAAGTGGAAGTGCTGGCGGAAAATGGGTAGTAGGAAGGGCAGCAGTCCCCTCAGGGGCATCCACAGGAAAGTTCGAGGCAGTGGAGCTTCGTGACGGAGAAAGCGTTACAACGGCCTGGGCGTAGAGCGCGCGGTCCACTACGTGAACTCCGTTCTGGCGGAGACCGTAATCGGAGAAAATGTACTCCAGCAGGCTCAGATAGACAAGCGATTAATCAAGGCGGACGGAACGCAGAATAAGTCCAGATTGGGGGCAAATGCCATCCTGGGTGTCTCTATGGCTGTGGCAGACACAGCCGCAAAGGTGCTGAACCTGCCTCTGTTCCGATATCTGGGAGGAATGCACGCCCATGTGCTTCCGGTACCTATGATGAACATCTTAAACGGCGGCTGCCATGCGGACAATACGGTAGATTTGCAGGAATTTATGATTATGCCCATAGGGGCGGAGGACTTTGCAGACAGATTGCGGATGTGCGCGGAAGTCTACCACACATTGAAGTATATTTTAAAGGAGAGAGGACTCTCCACAGGTGTGGGAGATGAGGGTGGTTTCGCACCCAACATGCCAAACTCGAGGCGGTCCTGGAGCTCATCTGCGCGGCAGTGGAAAAGAGCGGCTACCGGATGAAAGAGGACATTGTGATCGCCCTGGACGCCGCAGCCAGTGAGCTGTATGAGGAGGAAACCAAGCAGTACTATTTTCCGGGAGAGGGCGTAAAGGCGTACCTCGGACGAGATGGTGTCATATTACGAAAACCTGGTGAGCAAGTTCCCCATTGTTTCCATTGAGGACGGGCTGTTTGAGGATGACTGGGCAGGCTGGCAGAGGCTGACGGATGTGCTGGGCGAGAAGATTCAGCTGGTGGGCGACGATCTGTTTGTCACCAACACAGAGCGCCTGAAAAAGGGCATTGAGCTGGGTGCAGCCAATGCGATCCTAATCAAGGTAAATCAGATTGGAACCTTGACCGAGGCCTTTGATGCCATTGAGATGGCAAAGAAAGCGGATACCGCACAATCATCTCACATCGATCCGGGGAGACGGAGGATACGATGATTGCGGACATCGCCGTGGCGGTGGGAGCCGGACAGATCAAGACCGGAGCGCCCTGCCGCAGTGAGAGAGTGGCAAAATATAACCAATTACTGAGGATAGAAGAGGAAATTCATTGACATTACTGGTATCCTATGGTAAACTGAACGTGTTTGACATAGGAGGTGTGTGGAGTGGAAATTTTGAGAATAATCCTTCAGATCGTTTTTATACTTGATTGTATCGCGTTGACGGTTATTGTTCTGATGCAGGAAGGAAAATCCGCAGGACTCAGGACAATCGCAGGTATATCCGATACTTACTGGGGAAAAAACAAGGGACGTTCCATGGAGGGCGCACTTGTAAAATCTACAAAGTTTCTGGCAGTTGCCTTTATCGTACTGGCGATTGCACTGAACTTAAATTTTTAATGAATGTGAAGACACTCTTGTAATCGTTGCAAGGGTGTCTTGTTGTATCTGGGCAAGCGGACATCACCGCTAATAAAAGCCAGCTGTTCCGTGCTGATGCACTCCCCGCAGCTGTCCGGGCTTTTATAGTAAATGAAAGAGAGAGTTGAATGGAAGCAGAATTATTGAAGAGACGCAAGCAGGTACTGGAAGAGCTGATGGATGACAAACAGTATGTCCCCATGAAGATCAAAAGAGCTGGCCATACTTCTGCAGATTCCCAGAGAGAAGAGGAAGAGCTAAAGGAAGTGCTGGACAGAACTGTTGGGTGAGGGCAAGATTGAGGTATCCAAAAGGGAAAATACAAAAAGCGGAAGAAGTCACATTAACGGGCAGGTTTATCGGAAATGCCCGGGGGTTTGGCTTTATTGGAAATAGAGGGACAGGAAGAGGATGTCTTTATCTCTGAGTCCAATGTGGGCAGCGCACTTCACGGGGATACAGTACAGGTGACTCTGCTCTCCAGGGAAGTCCGGAAAACGCCAGGAAGGTGCCGTGGTTCGCGTGCTGGCCCACGAGATTACAGAGCTGGTGGGAAACTATGAAAGAGCAGCAATTTTGGGATTTGTGGTCCCTGACAACTTGAGATTTACCAAAGATATCTTTATACCCGCAGGAATTCTCCAGGGAGCCGTAAACAGGCATAAAGTGCTGGTGGAGATCACAGACTACGGCAGCAAGAACAAAAAATCCGGAGGGGCAGAATCAAGCAGATCATTGGACACATAAATGATCCTGGCACAGATATCCTGTCCATTGTGTACGCCTACGAGCTGTCTATGGAGTTTCCGGATAAGGTGATGAATCAGGCGGAGAACGGTGAGCAGTGATGTAAGCCAGGCGGACCGGAGGGGCGGCTGGACTTAAGGACGCTTCCTGTAGTGACCATAGACGGTGAGGATGCCAAAGATTTGGACGACGGCATATCTCTCAAAAAGGAGGATTTATCATCTGGGGGTTCACATTGCGGATGTGACCAACTATGTGCAGGAGAACAGCGCCCTGGACCGGGAGGCTTTAAAGCGCGGAACCAGCGTTTACCTGGTGGACCGGGTGATTCCCATGCTGCCCCATATCCTGTCCAATGGAATCTGTTCCCTAAATCAAGGGGTGGACCGTCTGGCACTGAGCTGTCTGATGGATATAAATGAAAAGGGATATGTGGTAAACCACCAGATAGCGGAGACTGTGATCAATGTGGACAGGCGCATGACCTATACCAGTGTCAAAAAAATCCTGACGGATCAGGATGAGAACGAGATTGCACAGTATCAGGAGCTGGTGCCTATGTTCCGGTTGATGGAAGAGCTGGCTGGGATTCTGCGAAATAAGCGAAAAAAACGGGGGGTCTATAGACTCTGACTTTCCGGAGTCCAAGATTATTCTGGATGAGAAGGGACACCCTGTGGAGATAAAGCCGTATGACCGGAATGTGGCTACGAAAATTATAGAGGATTTCATGCTGCTGGCCAATGAGACCGTGGCACAGGACTTCTACTGGCAAGAGCTGCCGTTTGTGTACCGCACACATGACACGCCGGACCCTGAGAAGATTCAGCAGTTGGCGCTGTTTATCAGCAACTTTGGATATGGAATCAAGAATACAAGAGACGATATCCACCCCAAGGAACTGCAGAAGCTGCTGGCCAGAATCGAGGACTCCCCGGAAGAAGCCCTGATCAGCCGTCTGACCCTGCGCTCTATGAAACGGGCTAAGTACACCGTAGACTGTACAGGCCACTTTGGCCTAGCTGCACAGTATTACTGCCACTTTACCTCACCTATAAGGAGATACCCGGATTTGCAGATCCATCGGATTATCAAGGAAACTCTGCGGGGAAGGATGAACCAGGAGAGGATTAGTCATTACACGGAGATCCTTCCACAGGTTGCCGGGCACTCCAGCCAGATGGAGCGAAGAGCGGACGAGGCGGAGAGGGAGACAGATAAGCTGAAGAAGGCAGAGTACATGGAAGACCATGTAGGGGAGACCTTCGAGGGCGTAATCTCCAGTATCACTACCTGGGGACTGTATGTGGAACTATCCAATACCGTGGAGGGCATGGTCCATGTGACAAACCTGTATGATGACCGTTACTACTATCGGGAGGAGACGTTGGAAATGGTGGGGATTGACACCGGAAGGACGTACAAGCTGGGACAAAAGGTAAAAGTGAGGGTTTTGGGATGTGATAAGCAGAACCGGACCATAGATTTTGATATGCCTTAATATACGGGAAGACAGCCAGTGGCAGGCTTTCTGTATGGCGGAAGAAGGAGAGGAATAAGTTGGGAAACCAATCAGTAAAACTAATCGCGAACAATAAAAAGGCGTATCATGATTATTTTATAGAGGATACCTTTGAGGCCGGGATTGCCCTGCACGGAACAGAGGTAAAATCGCTGCGCATGGGAAAGTGCAGTATCAAGGAGGCCTTCATCCGTGTGGAAAACGGTGAGGTATTCGTATACGGTATGCACATCAGCCCTTACGAGAAGGGAAACATCTTTAACAAAGATCCCCTGCGCGTGAGAAAGCTATTGCTTCACAAGTATGAGATCAACAAAATGGCCGGAAGGATGTCCGAGAAGGGCTACACCCTGGTTCCTCTGAAAGTCTATTTCAAAGGCAGCCTGGTAAAAGTAGAGGTGGGACTTGCTAAGGGCAAAAAAGCTTTACGACAAGAGGCAGGATATTGCGAAAAAGGATCAGAGGCGTGAGGCGGAGAAAGAGTTTAAGGTAAAGAATCTGTATTAAGAATGCCCTGGGGAATGTCTATGTTCCAGAACGCAGTCACCTGGGTGGTAACGCACGTAACAGACCTGACTTGTCTGAAGAGTTACTTTCGCAGTTCAATAATTTCCGTAAATTGGAAACTGGGTATTGACAAACCTTCGACTTAGCGTTATACTAAAATAGTAATAATTACTAGTATTGATAAATACAAAGGAGGTTTTCGATTATGGAATTAAAGGGATCAAAGACAGAGCAGAACCTAATGAACGCATTCGCTGGTGAGAGCCAGGCCAGAAATAAGTATACGTATTATGCAAGCAAGGCGAAAAAGGACGGGTATGTACAGATAGCAAATATCTTCCAGGAGACGGCAGACAACGAGAAAGAGCATGCAAAGATTTGGTTTAAACTGCTTCACGGCGGTATGCCTGATACCATGGAGAACTTGAAAGACGCAGCAGCTGGGGAAAACTACGAGTGGACCGATATGTATGCAAACATGGCAAAAGAGGCCAGAGAAGAAGGCTTTGACCAGATCGCATACCTCTTCGAGGAAGTAGCTAAGATCGAGAAAGAGCATGAGGAGAGATACCGCAAGCTCATTGACAATATTGAAAAAGGCAAAGTATTCGCAAGAGCAGGAGAGACGGTTTGGATTTGCACCAACTGCGGTCATATCCATGTGGGCGAGACAGCTCCGGATGCCTGTCCCGTATGCGATCATCCCCAGGCCTATTTCCAGCTGAGATGTGAGAATTATTAAGATCAGTGCCATAAATAAACGGAAAAGAATACTGCAAAAATCCCGGGCATCGGTTGTGCGTGCCCGGGATTTTTTTTTTTTGTCAAAACCGACCGGGTCATTTCCGGAAATGACCCGGTCAAAATTGAAAAATGACCCGGTCGGTTTTGACACATTGGCACCCTGCGCAGTGTATAACATATGAAATACGGTGACATTCTATAGGTAAAATACCGGGAGAAAAGAGCATATGACATATTACAGCTACCACGCAGCCGCAAGAAAATTGATCAGGGAGGGACATTTGACAGGATATGAAATCGCAGATAATTGGAATGGAATAAAGCCCGCCCTGGTACTGTATTTTGATAATCACAGGCCTATGCCCATTCGAAGTGAGCGGTGGGATGACTACTGGGAGCTACTGAATAGTGAGACATTCTGACCTGGCCTTTCGCTTTTTTTTGTTTTTGCGCATACATTTTCTGGTCAGCAAAATTGATCAATTCCCTCCAGTCCGAATAGGAAGTACTTTCCACCACCCCATAGCTGAGAGATAGCGGATAGGGAAAAGCACCTTCCTCATTTAGAGAGCAGAGCTTTGCATTGATAGTTTGGGCTCTCTCCTCCGCTGTCTGTACAGCTATCCCTTCAAAAATAATCAGAAACTCGTCTCCGCCGTAGCGAAACAACAGATCCTCGTTGCTCCTGCAGGCAGAGTGAATTTGCTCTGTCACTGCCAGGATATATCGGTCTCCCTCGTCGTGGCCATACTGGTCATTAACCAACTTCAACCCATCCATGTCAAGGAAACAGAGCACAAAATATTTCTTCTGCTCCATCAGGCAAGCGATGGTCACCTCCGCATGGTGTCTGTTGTAGAGGCCCGTCATTGCGTCAAGAACGGTTTTTGCCGCAGCCGTTCTTCCTCCAGTCGCTGTCTTTCCAACTGCTGTTCAATCTCCCTGTTTTTATTTTGGTAATCATCCAGCTCACAGATCCTTCTTGTATACCAAATGGCAATATAAAAGCCCACCAAGCTGAACAGGCAGGATTTGATGCTCCAGATTTTCAAGAGCAGATTATTTTCGGGGTTGCATACAGCAAAAGATTCAAAAACAGATAAAAAAACAAACCGGTCATAATCTGTAGCAAGAAGGACTGGTGATCAGGATGTTCCACAATTAGACGGAGACGTTCCAGGAGCACGGAGTTCCTCATGAACCGCATCACAATCCCTGCCAGCAAAAACCGAGCAGAACCGGAATTCCCTTAAAATTCTCAACACTTCGTGTATGGTTATCAAAGCTCTGGAGCGGCTGGTTCATCACTATGGCGATGACGCTGCGGCAGAAAATATTGACGGAGAGACCATAGATAATCCCCATCAGCGTGCTGAACCGGGCGCACCGGCTCTCCCACTCATTGAGCAGCAGGGTTTCAAAAAACAGGAGAAAGGCGAAAAGATCCAGTTGACAATCAGCGGAAATTCTAAAAGGCTGCAGGCCACAAAATACAGATAGTTTACAACAAAACTGAGGAGTATAAGCCCAATGCGCTGACGCGGCAGCTCTTTCAGATCCGCAGCCAGAGAAAAATACTGCCAGTGAAAATAAAAAAATAAGTTAATGCCGTTATCAGAAGCAAAAACATGGGTCTCCTCCTTTCCTAGCACTTACGTGCCTGTTTATCCTGATACATAGCCTGATCTGCCCTGCGGAAGACTTGCTCTAAGCTGTCATTCCTGTTTCCGGAGGCATAAGCAACCCCATAACTAAAAGAAAACAGAGGGTTAAATTTTTCAGCTAGCTGAAAACGTATATTTTCCATGCGCTCCCTGGTATTCTCCTCCACGCAGTCCTGAAGTATAACCACAAACTCGTCCCCCTCCGACTCTGGCAAAGATGTCAGTCTCCCCGAAGGCAGGCGCCAAATTCCTCTGCAAATCGAATGAGATAGAGGTCTCCCGCATGGTGTCCTTCCCGGTCATTCAACATTTTGAGATGGTCAAGATCCAGAAAGACAAGTGAAAATGACTCTCCTGCCTCAAGTAAGGCTCCTGCCTTATCAATCACATACTGCCTGTTAAAGATTCCGGTCAGGGAATCCTGTTCGCTTTGCTGCGCAGCTCAGCCGCATCCTGGTTCTGCCGTTCCAGCTCCCTCGTCAGACGGTCGTGCTCCTCCTCCAAATAATGTACTTTTAATATCAAATAAATATGGCGAAGAAATCGAATAAGATAAAACTCCAGTAAGACAGTACTGCTGATCAGAAATACGGCAGCAGTTTCCACTGGGTATTCGCAATGCACAGAATGCTGTCCAGCAGCAGGAAAACATTGCAAAACCAGAGGAATATCATAAAAAAGGACGCACCTCGCGTTTCGCCTGGGTGCGGAGCGCACCCACTACCGTTTGCAGTCGGGGAAGCAAGATGGCCACAAGGCAATTTGTGAATAAAAACAATACCCAGGGTCAAAATCCTCCAAAAGGGTTCCTGCAGCAGCCTGCTCATCGGAATGTGAACAATGAGCGCAAAGGCCCCGATCAGAATCATGTGCAAAGCCATTGTGGTCAGATGGGTGAGATTAATAAGGAAGAGTTCTTTTTTAAACGGCTCTCCCTTTGTGAAACAAGCGCAGCATCTTAACCAGAAAGGCCAGCATATAAAATACCGGCAGTGGAAGATTGACCATGCCCCACAGCGTGAATAACAGCAGGGCAGGGACGGTGCTTCCAATCATTTCCCCTAAAAGTATCTGTTTGCGGGTAGTCCATGGCTCTCAATGCATAGCGGGAGATAACGCCAAACAACAGGGACAGACAGACTGGGACAAGCAATCCATAGCCGATATAGATGGAAAAAAGGCAAAGAAACCCCTCCTTTATTTACAGCGGCACGGAGCAGCTGATTATCATTCATAGTAGTATCCGCTGAAGCGGATATGTCCGTTTATTTGTAAAGTATATCAAAAAGTATGGGAAATAACAATATGCATAAAATTGACTTCCCCAAGGATGCCTTTTTTTAATAGTTAAGTCTGCAACACAAGTAAATGGAATAAACACTTAATAAAAAAGAAGCGAGTGGAATGATCATAAAATATGAAGGGGGTGTCATTATGAGTAAGAAGATTTTGAGCATTGTCGTAATCTTGGGATTTTGGTAAGTACTGTGTATGTAGTCAGCTAATGAACAAGTGCAGAGAAAAATGATGTTATCATTTACGGATGGTTCTTTTTTACCTTGACAAAACAAACGGGCGTTCGTATAATGTAATTAAATGCAAACAAATGTTCTGACGAGCTGCGAGGTGAGACACATGATAAATGAGATGATATTTGAGAACAAGAACGCAAGATTATTATCTGAGCCAAACAAAAACTATTTCCCAACTCCTATCTCAGTGAAGATAATGAGCTGACAGAAGAAATTGTACTGAGAATGTATCATAGCATAATGCGCTCAATAGAAAATAAAACATATGAACAGAAGGTGAGTTAATGATAACAGTAGATGTCGAAACAACAGAACAGGGGCAACCCTCAGTAATTCACTTATACGATAAAAATGGCGAACGTCAAGCATTCAATATCATAACAGCATACCTCTGTGAGCCAATTAAAGAGCCATACAGAGGCTATAGAGAGATTGGCTATAAAACTATTGGCTATAGATATAAAAGTTCGTTTACAGAATAATAATATAATCAAAACATTAAAACTTATTCATAATATTGATACCAACGTATGGGAGTTGGAAGAACTTAACATATGAATATTGATTCTCTCTTTTTATGATCAATAGTAAGGGAGGGATATAAATAAACCTACCTCACTATAAGGGAGGCTTATTTTTGGCTATTTTAACGGGCCATATTCTTGTTCATGCTTTATAATAGCTTGACGGATCAAATACAGCACTTCTCCATTTATGGAACGCCCGTCAAATACAGCAAGACTTTAAATTCATTGAACATGGCGATACCTCCTCAACACCGACATACCCATAAAAATAATTGTATATTTTCCGTCATTGCATTTATATATAGGAAATGGGGGTTTGATCTCCTATCACAAATACAGAAAGAGCCAATAATCATAAGATTTTTCTGCATTCTAATCTATCTACTTTTAATGAAAATCATAAACAGAGTGTTGGAAAATCACTTGCTTTCCCAAAATGGTAATTGCTTTTTACTACATTGATTTACGCACCGATAACATAAGGTACACCGTCCATTTGCTACAATCTTACCTTCGGATAATGACAAATTATTCATAGGACATACCAATGCACATTTGCCGCACTTTATACAAGTGTCGGAATTTATCTGTATTTTGTCTGAATACGCTTGTGTTTTACGGTAAAACCAAAGCCGCTGTCCTAACAGACCTGCAATATGACACCAAAAGCCTAAACCGTTTTTAGTTGGAGTGCCATTTTTCAAATTGTACACTGCTGATTTTATACATTCTTCTGCTTGTATGACAATTTGCTTATTTTGATCTGGAGTACGCTTTAAGGCTTTTACATCACAAATGCAATCCGGCATTTTCAAATGAAGTCCACCCCATATGTTCGTGCCGTATCGCTTAAACAATCTTGCAGATACTCCTGCACCATCGCCGCTAAACAGACCCATTGTGGCAATAATAAAATGCGTTTTCCTTTCCAAACATCAGAGTTTTCGCAGATAAAATCTCGTACAATTTTAGGCAGATTACTGTAATAGATTGGGTAAGCAAAAATGATGTCTTTATGGTATGCAACTTTTTCTATTGTACCTTCATCCTCTAAAGGAGTTATTTCAATGTTCCTATCATATAGAGCAACAAACTTTTCTAAACAATATTTTGTATTTCCCGTCCCACTAAAATAAATTCCAATCATATTTTTTTCTCCTGCATTATCTAAAAAGGAAAGTTGAAAAACCTCCATAAAATCAATGACTTTCTCCCTCCAGTCATTATCATAATTTACATTATTCATGGTGGCTAATGAGGTAACACCATGTATAAAAAGCCCAAATGGTTATGATAATATCATTTTGCTTTTCTTCTGAATAGTGTGTCTGCTCTAATAATTTACTTACAACATTTTTATAGATGATGTAAGGTTTATAGTTTTGGTCATCTGGTATTGATAAGGATAAATCAATTTTAATGTTGGATTGAGAATACAAAAATGAAAATAAGCAGGATTTTCTACAAAGAAAGATATATAGGCTATCCCCATATCTTTCAATATTTCTGCAACGTTATTATTCTTTTGAATGGTATTTTCTAATTGTTTAGAAAATTTATCTGTGATAAATAATTGTATTGCCTCAAGCAATTCTTCTTTATTTTGAAAATGGCTATAAGGGGCAGCATGACTGACACCGCACGCCGCTGCTACCTTTCTCAAAGAAAAGGCATTTATCCCCTCTGCGCTTACAATTTTAATGCCTGTTTCAATCAAAGCGTTTCGTAAGTCCTTATGATGATAAGTTTGTCGTTGCTGTGCCATACTAATTCCTCCAATCTTTACGCTGTCTATATTATAAAGCTCAATCTTTACAGTGTCAAGTTCGAAAAAGCATATTTATAATGAGGATACTAGAACTATTTTTTTAGCTGTTACTTATTTTGGCATTTCCGAAATTTATCCGTATTACGAAGTGAAAAGAAAAAATTCGAAAATCCTCTCAAAATTCGAAAAATCGCTCTGCTCGGTATTGCAGGTAGTGAGAGGAAAATCAGAGGGTTTGGGAAACTTCCCAACAAGCCCAGTATTTTTCATTGATGATGGTGTTTCTGGTGTAACCTTTGACTGTCCTAATTTTAACCGCATGATTGCAGAAATTGAAGCCGGAAACGTGGAGACAGTCATTGGCCAAGATATGTCCCGCTTGGGGGTGACTATCTGAAAGTCGGTTACTATACGGAAATCTTTTTCGTTGAGCGTGATGTACGTTATATCGCTATCAATGACGGCGTAGACAGTGAAAAAAGGCGACAATGATTTTACCCCTATTCGAAACCTGTTAAACGATTTTTACGCCAAAGATACCAGTAAAAAAGGTAAGAGCAATCAAGCGGGGATAGGGCATGGCGGGGAACATTTGACAAATCCGCCCTACGGCTACAAAGTAGATCCCAACAACAGAAAGAAATGGATTGCAGATGAAGAAGCTGCCACTGTGGTAAAGAGGATTTTTGATTTATGTGTTGCCGGAAATGGACCTATGCGGATAGCAGAAGTTTTTGCGGAAAATCGTCCACAATCGTATATTTGCCGTAACTGCCATGTTCTATGTGGATATTACCGCTTTTATGGAACTAATACAAGAACAGCGGTTTGATGAAGTAGAAAAAGAAATGAAGTGCAAGCGGCGTGAGGTTGAACAGGCAAAGAAGCGGATTGCAGAACTTGACCGGATTTTCAAAGCGGATTTATGAGGACGATATAAACGGCACAATCAGCCATGAACGGTTTTTGAAGCTGTCCGCAGTATAAAGCAGAGCAAAAAGAACTGACGGAAAAGGTAAAGGCAGAACAGAAGAAAGTCGATAGCTGCGATCACGATACCTACGAACAGGACAAAAACGACTTTGACAGCTTCGCTTCTGTTATCCGCAAGTATGTAGGGATAACAGAATTAACGCCCGCTCTCGTTAATGAGTTTGTAAAAATCGTTGTCCATGCGCCGGAGAAAATAGATGGCAAGCGTTTTCAGAAAGTGGATATTTAACTTTGTTGGAGAAATCCATTTTCCTTACTGAACCGCAGACGGAACAGAAAGAAGCAAAAGAACAGGAAAAGACGGCATAGCCCTTGTAACGGGGCTATGCCGCCTAATCAGAAAATATACTCCTTGTAACTGAAAACCCTTAATTTCCCGGCACTTTTATTCATCTTTTGTAATTGCCCAAATGGACCTGAGGGGAATCGAACCCCTGTCCGAAAACCTATTCCGTACGGTATCTCCCATCACAGTCTCTATTTTGACATTCCCTCCATCTGACGCCTAATGACAGGCTTCAGACTTTAGTAGCTTCATAAGTTCTTCCCCACCCTCAAAGCTTTGGGTAAGAAGTGCCTCACATAATTTGATGCCGATGACTTAAGCTGTGAGTAACCTAAGGTCGACAGCTGCCATTAGGCTGCGTACGCTAAATTTTCGTCTGCGTTTAAATTTAGTTTCCGGTTTACTGCGCGGTCCCGGCCCGCGAATGGCTTCTTCAACTTCAAAACCCCCGTCGAAACCAGTACAACCCCGATTAAGAGAGTATGGTTTGCAGACTAGTTTAATTATAAAAAAGCAAAGTGTGATGTTGTCAAGGCTGAAAAAATAATTATTAAATATAGTAGTAACTATTTAGGCTATGACTTCATACACACTCTTTTGCGGACTTTGCAGCAAAGTGCAAAGTCATTAGCCAAACTGTTACAAACAGTACCTTACTTTAGTACTGTTTCTGAATGAATGGAGATGGTTACATAAAATCCGCTGAATAATTATTCTGTGCTAATTTTACATTGTACATGAACGTCTAAAAAATCAAGCGTCAAATTATTTCAGCTAAATAATTTGCAGGTGTGATTCTGGCCTCAATCGTAGAAATTAAGTGCTTATAAAACAAAATATTTGTGCAAAAAATCCGCAGACCCTAAAAAATGCACAAAATCAAACCCGTAAGAAACCCAAAATAGCAGGCTTGTTAAAATTGCCGTTTTATGAAAAAGGACTAATTTTGTATATATAGATTGAAATTTACTTATAAATCAGTTAAAAATAAATTACAGTCAACAAGAATAAGTGAGGATTCTCCGATCTTTATAGGTGGAGAGAGGAATCACCTAAAACAAGATTAACGGCAGTGGCGGGCGGAGAGAAATCGGTATCTTCCACTGACATGAAGTCAATCAACGCATCGAAGATGCGGCCGTACTCTGTTAAATTACCGAGTGTGGATTGCAACAAAGCAAGAGTGATCTTTTTATTACTAACCAACTATCACGGAATGATTATTCTGTGGCGTTGGAAAATACATATTCTGTGAAGATTAAAGAAGTTTTATTCTTTGTATTATCATCAGTCAAATAAAAGGAATCAAAAATCAGATGCACGTACAGCATCATCCATAAAAGGAAGGAGACATCAATTTATGAAGAAAAAAGTAGTTAGTCTATTGCTGGCAGCAGCAATGGTTTTTGTCAAAATGTCATGGTAACTACTGCGGCAGAACCAGGGCAGGTGACAGAGAGTGTGGAGCTTTCGGAGGACGAACTTGAGGTAGGAACAGAGAGGGCGATTGAGACTAAAGAAGCGAGAGCCGCTGACAGCATCTCGAGTTCCGACAGAATGGGTTTATTCCTCATGTTAAAGGGCAGGAACATATCATCAGTTCTTCATGAAAATTATGATGCTACTGTAAAAATTCCTAAGGGTTTGGTATTGGATGCAAAGAATACCAACATTAAAGTGCAGAGCAACTATTATTTCGGCGATAAGCTGCCTAACATGGCGGAGAGAATCTTTGCCGTGTCAGCACCCGGTGCACAGAGAACTATTGATATAGAAAATTATCTGGGTAAGGTGCGCGGATTTAAGAGTGCGGACTTAAACCTGACAATTGATGATAAAGCGGTTTCCTACGATGTTTCGGCAAACAGTGACAGTACAGAATTTACTGCAAAGGCAGGGGGCCGGCGCAGAGGCGGCGTTTTCTGAATTATATAGCCATATGGAGAAAAACGATGAGGCAAAAGGTATTCTCCTGAAGAAGGGCGGATATATCCAGATCGGAAAAGAAAAAGTTAGAGTTTAACAACGATGCTTCCGATCTTTCAATCGGAAACGGTGATATAAATGTCAATGAACTAAAACAAGCACTTAAGGATACATTTGTACTGAAAAAGGTAGCTGACAAAAAGATGCACAGATTAAGATTATGCTTCCTAAAGGGTCTTCAACAGGGATAAGAACAAGGGGAGCGGTACTGACAACAGATACCTTGGTTACAGTGAATGGGTTAGCGGATAGTTTTAACGCTATTGGTGCAGAGGACAGTATTCTGACAAGGTTTTATAATGCATTGTCTGGAACCAATATAGATCTTGCAACTGCTTTTTTGGAAATCGTATCTAATCTTGCAGAGGCAGCAAATAGTCAGAATATCTCTGTTGACGTCCACTTTGCTGACAAAAATGTGTCTGTGAAGAGCATTGAGCTGAGTAAAGGGAGTGCGGAGATAGAGGTTGGAGCAAGCATGATGCTTGGATGCAAGGTTCTGCCAGTGGAAGCACTGAATAAGGGTGTGATCTGGACGAGCAGCAACCAGAATGTGGCGACTGTAAAGGATGGCGCGGTAACGGGAGCAGCTGTGGGAACAGCAGTAATTACAGCAACCTCCATGGAAGATTCATCCATAAAAGATACCTGTGTGATTACGGTAAAAGAACAGTCCGGACAGCAGGAGGTAATACCAGGGGCAGAAGGGAAAGATCCCATTGAAGTGTCTGTTGATGTCAGCGAGACAGTGGATGAATCAGGAGAGACGATAGCCCAAATACCGGATGAGGTTGTAGACCAGATTATTTCTGTGATTGCAAACGCCAATGAAAATGAAGTGCCTGTAATCAACATACCTGTTGCGCAAGATAAGGCGCCGGAACTGCCGGTATCTATTCTGGAGGCAGCACAGGAAGCAGGGGTTTCAGCAGTTGTGATAAAGACAGAGGCTACAGATGACACTTCTGTATCAGTGACAATGACGGTTTCAATCCCGGAAGATATAGATGATCTGGATATGAACATTCCTTTGAAAACAGGCGTGAGTGCAGCTATCGGACAAAGAGAAAATGAAATCGTTCAGGACAATATTCCGGCTGACGCAAACGTTTTAAAACTGGAGCTTGAGCACGAGGGAGCATTCCCGGTAAGTGAAGTGATTCTTACCTTGTATGTGAAGGAAAAAGGATTTGATATTGGAGACGTTGCTTATGTTTATTATGTAGATACGTAGCAGGGAACAGTAAGATCTCTCAAGGATGAACGATTTACCGTAAGCGAGAACTATACTGTCAGTGTTCCTCTGAACCATGCTTCGGCATATGTGGTTTCAAGTAAGAAGGCGGTTATTGTTCCTACCAAAATAACGCTGAATCAGACAAGTGTTACGCTGACGGTAGGTCAGAATTACGCATTGACAGCAACCGTGCTCCCTGCTGAAGCGGAGGACAAAACAGTTAAATGGAATAGCAGTGATACCGGGGTGGCAACTGTAGATTCAAACGGTAAGATCACAGCAATCGCAGCAGGCAGTACAGATATTATTGCCAGGACTGCAAATGGAAAAGAAGCCGTGTGCAAAGTAACCGTCAATGCTGCTGCTGTCCAGGCTGACAGTGTAAGCTTGAATGTTTCCAGCCTGAAGATGAAAACAGGTGACACAAGCCGCCTGACTGCAGATGTGCTTCCGGCTGATACAACAGACAAAAAGCGTAACCTGGAAGTCTTCCAACGCTGAAGTGGCATCTGTGGCAAGCGACGGAACGGTAACCGCGTTGAAGCGAGGCACAGCAACCATCACCGCCACAACTGCAAATGGAAAACAGCTTCCTGTAAGGTTACCATTACACTTGCGGCACCTGTAACAAAAGTTGTAAATACTACGACATGGAGAGTGAAACTGACATGGGCGAAGGTTCCCGAGCAGATAAGTATGTAGTATACCGTGCAGCAAAGAAGAGCGGTAAGTATAAGAAGATAGGAACAACAAGGTCAACTTCCTATACAAATTATAAGTTAACTCCAAATAAGAAATATTACTACAAAGTAGTATCTTATGATTCCGAAGCAGGAGCATCCTCGAAAGTGGTAGCAGCCAGGGCTTCGCTGGGAAGGCTGCTATCAGTTCTGCCAGAGCCGGCAGGAAGACAGTAACGCTCAAGGGAATGAAGTTCTCGGAGCAAGAAGATATCAGGTATATATGAGAGCCCCTGGCGGAAAATATAAGTTGGTAGGGATCACGAAGAAAACCAGCTTCAAACAGAAAAAGCTTAAATCGAAAAAGAGTTATTCCTTCCAGGTAAGGGCTTATAAGACTATTAAAGGCAAGAGATACTATGGACCTTATTCAGCAGTTAAGAGGGTAAAAGTTAAATAAGCAATTATAGTGGGGTGAAGCTTCTTCATCCCCATGTTCACTTTGAAAGGGCATATGATTTGAAAACACGAAAGACTATTTATATACTGATCACTGCACTGTTTTTTTTTGGGCTTGCATTGCCGGCGTTTCGCACAGAGGCAGCAGCCGTGGAGGCAAAGGTATATAGCCGAAGCGGAAGCATAAAAGAGTACAACACGGTGGAGGAAGCGCTGTCCGCAGCCGGCTCCGGAGACAGGGTTGTTTTACAGAAAAAATGCGGTTATTTCCTCTGATGCAGTGGTGAAAACCGGCGTGCTTTTTGCTGCTCCCGGCAGGGAAGGATGATACCGTGGGTATTATGATGGATACAACCCCAAAAATACGGGGGACAGCTTCGACTCCCAAAAAGTACGTGACTTTGACGGTCTCGTCCGGAGCAACCCTGAATGTATCTGGAACTGTTTTGGTCAATGCAGTAACGGGTGTAAGGGTTAGCAGCTATTCCAATGGCTACGGGGTTTCCGGAGAATATTCCGAAATTAACCTGCAGGGGAAAATAGAAGTTGCCTCAGGGGAATACTGGATGTATGCGGCGGTGTGAGTGGATCGGGCTCTATCAGAGCTTATGCAGGAGGAACGGTCAGGGATCTATTTGTGGTAAAGCACTGGCGGGGTGGAACTTATGCTTTGTTGCAGTTACACCGCATTACATATTTCCATACAATGAATATGACATGCACAACATTCAGTCCCTGACCCGCATAGATTCCGGGGCATTTCTGGTGGGAAATGTGCGCATGTTTGCAGGCGGGGACTATTATGACACCAGATTCCCACAGATTGATAACTCAAACGGCTTTACCGTCTGAGCGGCGGATATGCTCTCAAAATGTACAGTGGCGGAAGGGAAATTCTTCAGTTATTTGGGGAGGCAAGTTTGCGAGCACCACTCTGGAGTTTATGGGACAGAAAAAGAGTACAGGAGCTTTCTTTTACCCAATTGATGGAGATTGTTCCATAGAACTGTACAACGGAACTTACACTTATAATAATTGGTATAAATATATGCCAGGGGCAAGAGTAACCGTGGCGTCCAGTGCAACACTCAGCGTTCCGTCCGGGAAAAAGGTGGCTTTTTATGACCAGACATTTAAAGATGCCTACACGGCGAACGGGACTGCATATCCTGCATCCAGAGGCCCGGCTTATCTGTATGTTTATGGAAAGGTCAATGTTAAGGGAGCTCTTGCTGGTATGATTGTTTCCTCTGATGTAAAAAAGGTGACACTTTCTTCCAATGCAAGCGGCCAGGTTACAACAACAGAATCAGGAAGTACCATAGGCTCTACGAAAGATTTTACATTTAATCTCAATGTGATGGAGACATCCGGTACTGACAGGCCGAACCGATAGACCCGGATGATGACAATACAGGTGGAGGCTTCACAGATGTAAATACGCCGGTTTTCACAAAGCCTGCGGTTGTACAGAATTTAAGAAGCACCATGGTCTCCGGAAAATACATAAAGCTTACCTGGACGAAAGCATATAATGCGACCCAGTACTATGTGTACCGGGCGACATCCAAAAAAAGGCAAGTATAAAAAGGTAAGTGAAACCAAGTCTCTAAGTTACACGGATAAGAAGGCAACCTTTGGAAGAGCTTATTATTACAAGGTGCGTGCAGTGAAGGTCAGCGGCAAGTCCAAGGTGACCAGTTCTGATTCAAGAGTGGTAGCCGGAAAAGTTGTTCCGCTCTCGCCGCGGACAGTGAAGAAAAGCACTGCGAAAAAGAGGGTGACCTTGAAATGGTCTGCTGTGAAAAAGGCATCAGGCTATCAGGTATACCGTTCTGTGAAAAAGAACAGCGCTTATGAAAAAGTTGCAGACATCAGAGGAAAGAGCTACACTGACAAGAAGGTGAAGAGCAGAAAGACCTATTATTACAAGGTAAGAGCCTATACAAAGATTAAAGGAAAAAAAGGTATATGGAGATTACTCTAAAATAATTAGGGCTAAGGCAAAATAAGGAAGACATTTATGATGAAAAGAAAGATCCGGTTTGCAGCAGCGGCCCTAATGACCGTTTGCGCTGTTAGCATAACTGCTCAGGCCGGTGGAATAAATGCAGCGGAATCCAGTGTGATTTCAGCGGCCAGCGGCATGTTTGAGTATAAAGGAAAAACCTATGTGGCAAAGCCGGAGTATTTAAGCCAGGTGACGGCAAAGCTTTCAGAGGATGGTGTGGACCTGACAGAGGAACAGGCCTCCTCCCTGATTTCACAAATGAATGCCAGTGTAGGTGAGGGCGTAGCCCAGGGCTACCTCATGGAAGTGGGGAGTTCCAAGGAAGAACCGAAGCCAAAAGATAATGGGAAACTCGAACTGAAAGAAGGGGAAACCGGCAGTGGTACTGCGGATCCCGGCAGCCAGGGCAACACGGACAGTCAGTCTGAAGACGGAGCTTTTGCAGATAGTATTGACAACACCATTGAGACAGACAGCGAAGCCGAATATTACATGGGATATAACATCAAAGCGATAAATGAAAAGAAACCGGAGGAGAGGTCAGAGGAGGAAGAGGGTGCCTACCAGGAGTATATTGCAGAAAAAGCTGCGGAGAGGTTAGTTGAGTCTGGAATAGAAGAAGCATCTGGCGGGGAAAAAGCTAAGGAAGAAAAACTGTACCCCGAGTTATGGAAAATAGGTGGCATTTCGGCGGCATTTCTGATAATATGTATTCTGGCGGTCTTATTTATAAGAAATAGAATCCGCAAAGCCAGGGCAGCAAGATTTTTAAAAGCCTAAATGGGGACTCATTGATATTCACTCCCACATACTTTACGGAGTAGATGATGGCGCGGCGGATGAGGATGCATCACTTAAGATCATTGAGAAAGCCTATGAACAGGGAGTGCGGAAGATGTTTGCCACACCTCATTACATAATTGGCCACAACCGGGTTCCGGCATGGGGCTTAAAAGAAACGTTCGCAAAACCCAGGAAACGGTTCGGGAGCGCTTCAAAGATATGGAACTCTATCTGGGCAGTGAACTGCTGTACAGAGACGGTGTCATCGAGAAACTAAATCAGGGAAGAGTGTTGACTATGTCGGATTCCCGTTATGTTTTAGTGGAATATCGCGCCGACGAGTCCTACTCTTATATCTTGACTAGCATCATTCAGCTTCAAAGACACAGATACCGTCCCATCATAGCACATGTTGAGCGCTATCAGAGTGTGATGAGAGATCGAAAGCATTTGGAAGAGCTCAGAGAAGTGCAGGAGCTTTGCTTCAGATGAACTGTGGAAGTGTCAGACGGTATATGAAATACATTAAAACAGGGCTGATTGATTTTTTGGCAACCGACAGCCATGACCCGGACCGCCGGTCACCAAACATGGAGAAGGCAGCAAAAGAAATCTGCGCCAGTTGTGGGGAAGCGGTTTGCAGGCGTCTGCTAATCGAAAATGGCAGGCTTCTTATAAAAGATAATGAACAATAAAGAAAGGTATTATGTATGAAAACCAACCAGACCTATGAAGATGAGATAGAAATTGATTTAAAAAGAACTGTTCTTAGTACTTCTGCATAAAATATGGGTGATTATATTGGCTATGGCAGTGTGTGCCGGAATAGCAGGAATATGGACCAAAACCATGATTACCCCTCAGTTTCAGTCTACCTCCATGCTCTATATTTTGAGCCAGTCAACAAGCATTACCTCCCTTGCAGATGTACAGCTGGGAACCCAGCTGACAAAGGATTATCAAGTTATGATCAACAGCCGTCCGGTGCTGGAGACCGTTATTGAGAATCTGGATTTGAATCTTTCCTACGAAGTGTTAAAAAGTAAAATATCCATAAGTAACCCAGTTGATACCCGCATCGTCTATATCACTGTGACGGACCCAAGTCCTACTATGGCCAAAGCCATCACAGATGAAATTGCAACGGTATCCGTGGCAAAAATTGCAGATATCATGAAGACGGATGAACCGAGCATTGCGGAAAAAGGACACGTGCCGGAAGTAAAGAGCAGTCCCAATACCACCAAGAACTGCCTAATGGCAGGACTTCTGGGCGCAGCGGCAGCAGCAGGTGCCATCATAGTACTGTTTCTGATGGATGACAGTATCCGCTCAGCCGATGACATTGAAAAGTTCCTGGGTCTCACAACCCTTGGAACCATTCCCTTGGAGGAACCGGTGGGCAGCAAGAAAAAGAGATGGTTTTCCAGAAAGAAAAGTAGAGGGATAAACAATGAAAATTAATTTTGATAATATATCCACACTGGACTTTCAGTCCAGCGAGGCATACAAGACACTGAGGACTAACATCCAGTTCTGCGGTGAAGAAATAAAAAGTAGTCAGCTTCACCAGCTGCCAGCCAAATGAAGGCAAGTCAGTTCTGATTTTTCGATTGTCTGTAACGATGGCAGAAACGGGAAAGAAGGTGCTTCTGATTGACGCGGATATCCGAAAATCTGTCATGGTGTCCAGATACCAGGCTGACCAAACCGGGAAAGGCTTGTCTGAGTATCTGACCGGACAGTGCAAGCTGGATGAGTGTGTACACAGTACAAATGTGGAGAATATGGATGTCCTTATGACCGGCCCGGTGGCCCCGAATCCCTCAGAGCTTCTGGGAAGCAGCAAGTTTCAGAGGATGATCATTTCTCTGCAGGGAAAAGTATGACTACATATTTATTGACTGTCCACCCCTTGGAAGCGTCATTGATGCTGCAATAGTCTCCACCAATGTGGATGGCGCAGTCCTGGTTATTGAACATGCGGCGGACAGCTATAAATTTGTCCAGAAGGTAAAAGTTCAGCTTGAGAAGAGCGGATGTAAGATTCTGGGCGCAGTGCTCAATAAGGTGGACATGGAAGGCAAAGGATATTACCGGAAATACTATGGGAAACGGTATGGTAGTTATTATGGTATCTATTCCGGAAGAAACCACGGAGCATACAATGGAAAAGAGGAGCCCTCAAAAGAACAGAAATAAGCAGATTTAGTAGGAGTAGTGTGGGAATATGTATCGAAAAGCAAAAGCAGCTGGTTAAAGCACTTAGATTTCATTTTATTGGATATTATGTGTATCGAACTGACTTTTTCCTGGCCTATATGATACGGCATGGAGCTGTGGTACCTCTGTTGGGAGCTCCCTATACGCAGATGTGCGTGGTACTTGTCTTAATTGATTTCTGTGTGGTTTTCTTTGGAGAGAGCTATAAAGGGATACTGCAGAGAGGGTATTGGCGGGAGTTTCGGGCAGTGCTTCAGCATGTCACGACAGTGGTACTGTTTACATTTGCATATATGTTCCTGCTTCAGACTTCCAGCATGTTTTCAAGGTCTGTATTTATCATGACATGGCTGGGGGGATTGCAGTCTGCTATGGGGCAAGAATAGGATTAAAGGCATTTGTACGCAAAAGCTGATGGATAAAACCCGGCTACGGGTTGTTATTGCTGTGACCACAAAGAGATTAGCGAAGGAAACACTGGAGTCAGTTCGACGATATGTCTACCGGGACTACCGCATCATCGGCTTTGTCATCATGGATGAGGACATGACAGGAAAGTACATAGATGATGTTCCAGTGGTATCGGACAAGGAAGAAGCGCTGGAATATCTGCGAACGGAAGTGGTGGATGAGGTGTTTTTCAATCTGCCCAAGGAAATAGAACTGCCTCAGGACATCATGGACGGTTGTATTGCCATGGGTATTACCACCCATCTGAATCTGATGAAGATTTCGCAGATGGAGGGAAATAAAGTAATTGAGAAATTTGGCGATTACACAGTGATGACTACCAGTATTCACATGGCTTCCGACCGGCAGGTGCTGTTCAAGAGAGGTTTGGACATCTTAGGCGGTACCGTTGGCGTGATCCTGACATTTATTGCAGCCATTTTTGTGGCTCCGATTATCTACATACAGAGCCCTGGCCCAATCTTTTTTTACGCAGACCAGGATCGGCAGAAACGGAAGGCCTTTCAAGATCTACAAGTTCCGCTCCATGTACATGGATGCGGAGGAGCGAAAAAGGAACTGATGGATCAAAATGAGATGGAAGGTCTGATGTTTAAGATGAAGGATGATCCCAGGATTTTCCCTTTTTGGCCACTTTCTGCGAAAGAGCAGTATTGATGAACTGCCTCAGTTCATCAATGTACTTAAAGGAGAGATGAGCCTGGTGGGAACCAGACCGCCCACAGTGGATGAATATGAGAAATACGAGATGGGGCATAAGAAGCGGCTCTCTATCAAACCGGGACTGACTGGAATGTGGCAGGTGAGCGGGAGGAGCAATATCACGGACTTTGAGGAAGTGGTGAAGTTGGATACGAAGTATATCCTGGAGTGGAATTTGGGATTGGATTTAAAGATACTGCTGAAAACGGTGCTGGTGGTTTTGGGTAAAGAGGGATCGAAGTAGGCAGCGGGGAGGAAACGAAATGCAGGCAACCTACAAAAAAGATGAAAACTTGTTTCTGAGGCAGAGCTATCTGGACTCCTGGGAGGACTATAAAAGGAGTCTCAGTAAAAGGAGCTTTATCCGATGGGATTATGTAATATTGACTGCTTCCAATGAGGAGCAGGCGGAGGCATACCGCCAGCAGATAGAAGGACGCATCGAGCTGGGTCTTCTGCCGGAGTCCACAAAGTATGTGGTACTTCCCGACCCGGATGGAAAAAGAGTGGGCTCCGGAGGGGCTACCTTCAATGTTTTGCGCTATATAGCGGAACAGGATGAGGAGAAAACGCAAGATCATTTTGCGGGGAAAAGAATTTTGGTCATTCACTCAGGTGGGGACAGCAAGAGAGTACCGCAGTATTCGGCATGCGGGAAATTATTCTCACCAGTCCCAAGAGAACTGCCCAACGGCAGAGCATCCACGCTGTTTGATGAGTTTATGATCGGCATGAGCGGAGTGGCAGGCAGGATTCCAGAGGGGATGCTGGTGTTGTCAGGGGATGTATTACTGTTATTTAATCCACTCCAAATCGACTTTCAGGTAAATGGAGCGGCTGCAATTTCAATCAAAGAACACGTGAGCACGGGCAAGAACCATGGCGTCTTTTTAAACGATGGTATGGATTATGTGAAGCGCTTTTTACATAAACAGACAGAAGAAGAACTGGGCCGGTCAGGTGCAGTAAACGAACAGGGATGCGTAGATCTGGACACTGGAGCCATTATCATGGATAGCAGGCTGCTGAACTTTCTCTTTTCGCTTATCAGTACAGATAACAGGCTGGATAAGGCCAAGTATGGAAGATATGTAAACGAAAAGGCAAGGATCAGCTTTTACGGGGACTTTCTCTATCCTCTGGCCAGTGAGTCCACGTTGGAGCAGTATTATAAGGAAGCTGCGGAGGGAAGTATCTGTGAGGAGCTTCTGGAGTGCAGGAAGGAACTGTGGGAGACATTGCATAGCTACAGTATGAAACTGCTGTGTCTGTCACCGGCGGAGTTTATTCACTTCGGGACAACGAGAGAGCTGACGGAACTGGTGGTCTCAGGCGTGGACAATTACGAGTTTCTGGACTGGAAACGTTTTGTCCTGACAAATATCAAAACAGAGATTCCATGTGCAGCGCACAATAGCCTGATTGAAGAGCGGGTCACGATTGAAGAAGGTGTCTATATTGAAGACAGCCTGGTGGGAGGAGACTGCTGGCTGCGAACAGGATGTGTGCTCTCAGGTGTCACGGTTCAGGAGTGTGAGGTGCCGGAAAATACGGTATTGCATGGCCTGTTTACAAAGGATGGAAGGTATGTAGTCCGCATCTATGGAAAAGAAGACAATCCCAAGGGCCTTTACAAGCAAAACACCTCTTTTTTTGATGACGGGACTGAGAGATATGATTCTCAACCAGCATTTGTCAGAGGACGAGATATGGGAAGAGGGACAGGAAAAAAGCCTATGGAACGCAAAGCTCTACCCAGTGTGCAATTCCATGGAGGAAGCGGTATCTGAGGCATGGAATGTGTACCAGATCGCAGCAGGAAGAGCCTCCGACAAAAAAGATCAGGGAGTGGATTGCAAAAGAACGGCTCAGCTTGTACAGCAGCTTTAACCAAGCGGATGCCATGGCTATTCTTCCGTGGAAACAAAAGCTGCGCAATCAGATTCTGGTAAAGAAATTTATGGAGAAGCTGGAGAGTGGAGCCTATTATCCGGAAGCCTTTCGGGTGTTTGGCGACAGCGGGATCAATGAAAAGCAGTTTCATATTTTGATGGACAGCGCGTCTAAGCTGCAATTGCGGCAAAAATCAGAATTTACTATGCCATGTCTAGAGAGATGAAGCATTTTCGAAAATCCTTTGACAGGGAAGACCTATGATGTGCTGGAGAGTATGTGTTTTGACTCCATTGCAGACTCCATTTATCAGAATGGGATGCAGAAAATCAAGAGCAGTGAAGATTACCAGATCGCAAAAAGAGCGCGTGGAGGTGCGCCTTCCAGTACGTGTAAACTGGGGAGGAGGGTGGACAGATACCCCGCCACAGTGCAATGAAATGGGGGAACTGTCCTAAATGCAGCGATCCGTCTCAGAGGAAAACTTCCAATCCATGTAACTGCGAGACGGCTTGAGGAGTATCATGTGGAATTTGCCAGCACGGATATAGGAGTGCAGGGGATTGCACGGACAGCAGAAGAGATTCAGGATTGCCACAATCCCTATGATTCCTTTGCACTGCATAAAGCGGCTCTGATTGCCTGCGGAATCGTTCCGGTAAAAGGAGCGTTTGATCTGGAGAAGAAATTGAGAGCTCTGGGAGGAGGCATCTATCTCTCAACTGAGGTGGAAAATGTACCCAAGGGGTCTGGTCTGGGGACAAGCAGTATCTTGGCGGGGGCCTGTGTAAAGGCCATCTACGAGCTTTTAGACCGTAAAATCAGCGACAGCGATCTGTACGATACGGTGCTCAGCATGGAGCAGATCATGAGTACCGGAGGCGGATGGCAGGACCAGGTCGGAGGCGTTACGCCGGGGATAAAGTTTATCACTTCCAAGCCAGGCATCTCGCAGAATCTTCAGGTGGAAAAGGTGATTCTGGAGCCCGAAACTCTTCAGGAGTTGAACGAGAGATTTGCGCTTATCTATACAGGTCAGAGAAGGCTGGCCAGAAATTTGCTCCGCGATGTCATCGGAGGGTATATAGGTAACAGACCGGAATCACTGAAGGCGCTGAGGGAAATGCAGAGAACTGCTGCTCTGATGAAGTTTGAGTTGGAGCGTGGAGATATAGATGCATTTGCAGAGTTGATGAATGAACACTGGAATCTGTCAAAATGTTGGATGAAGGTACCACCAATACCTGCATTGACCAGATCTTCTTATCATGTGAGGACTTGATTGATGGTAGATTTATTGCAGGAGCAGGTGGCGGCGGATTTTGCAGGTGATCTTGAAAAAGGTATGACAAAAAGAGCAGCTTCGGGAAAGACTGAGAGGCGTTTGGCAGGATAGTGGAGTGGATGTTTGGGATTGTGAGGTGGATGTGGGGGTAGACATTTTCGCGGGGGTGTGGTATAGTAGGTGAGGATTCTTCTGCCTTTATAGGGAGGAGAAAGGAAATACCCCAAAAAAGAATGTTGGTTGGTGATGTGTCTATCCTAATGTCTACCTCAAACTTTCAGTGGCGGTGTAATGGCTGAGAGTGGAGTCAAATTATCATTTAAATTTCCCCATTACAATCATGCTTTATTGTAGAGCTACTGTTGATGATGATACTTACATTTTTCCGGCGAATTAGAGGTGCGGTGAAAAATGTTGAAAACCGTGGAAATCTATTTTTCTGGAAAAGTTTATTGCAGACGGAAGACGGACATGATAACTGCATTTTTCTGGAGAATTAGAGGTAGAGGGTGGTAGATGATTGTTCATGTTGCAACAAAAGCGAGATATGAACCTGTACAGTTTTAACAAAATGTGCTGGGCGAGAGGTAATGACAATAAGAGTCAGCACTTTGAAAAAAATAGGGATGCGGGACTACGAGGTATGACAATAAGACTTAACACTTTGATGAGATGTTGTCCATAAGGTGTATACCTCAAAGTTTCAGTAGTAGTCGAAAAGCGGCTGGAATAGAACTGCAAGGATGACCACTGTGAAAAAATGATAACTACAGTTGTGATGACCACACTGTTTTATATAGCATGATCGGCTCAATATGAGCCTTACATAAAAGATACAAATGGAGGATATAGGTTTATGAAAAGGACTATAAAATTACGGTTGCGGGTACTGGTTATGTTGGTTTGTCGATTGCTACGCTTCTCAGCCAGCACCATCAGGTGACTGCTGTGGATATTATTCCGGAGAAAGGTGGACTTGATTAACAACCGTAAGTCCCCGATTCAGGATGACTATATCGAAAAAATATCTGGCTGAAAAGAACTGAATTTGACCGCAACACTGGATGCAAGGCTGCGTACTCTGATGCGGACTTTGTTGTTATAGCGGCTCCTACGAACTACGACAGCCACACGCAGCGCTTCGATACGTGCGCGGTCGAGGCTGTGATCAAGCTGGTTATGGAATACAACCCGGATGCCATTATGGTTATTAAGTCCACGATCCCTGTGGAGGCTACACTGCAAGCGCGCGTAAGAAGTTCAACAGCAAAAACATCATCTTCAGCCCGGAATTTTTTAAGAAAAGCAAGGCTCTGCATGACAACCTGTATCCTTCCCGGATCATTGTTGGCACTAATCTGAACGATGAGCGTTTGGTCGAGGCAGCTCACGAGTTTGCTGGTCTGCTTCAGGAAGGTGCAATCAAGGAGAACATTGACACGCTGTTCATGGGCTTCACCGAGGCCGAGGCCGTCAAGCTGTTCGCTAACACGTATCTGGCTCTGCGCGTTGCCTACTTCAATGAGCTGGACACCTATGCAGAGAGCAAGGGGCTGAACACTCAGCAGATCATTGATGGTGTCTGCCTTGATCCTCGCATCGGCACCCACTACAACAATCCGTCCTTCGGCTACGGCGGATATTGCCTGCCGAAGGACACCAAGCAGCAGCTGGCTAACTATTCAGATGTGCCAGAGAACCTGATTGAAGCAATTGTGGAATCTAACCGCACTCGCAAAGGCTTTATCGCAGACCGTGTCCTGAAGCTGGCTGGTTACTACGGCTATGATGAGGATAACGAGTACGACAAGGAACAGGAAAAATCTGTGACCATCGGTGTGTACCGTTTGACCATGAAGTCCGGTTCCGATAATTTCCGCCAGAGTTCTATCCAGGGTGTTATGAAGCGCATCAAGGCAAAGGGTGCGACTGTGATTATCTATGAGCCAACCCTGAAAGACGGAGAGACTTTCTTTGGATCGGTAGTGGTTAATGATCTGGCTAAGTTCAAGAAAATGGGTAACGCCATTATTGGGAATCGGTATAGTAGAGAGCTTGATGACGTGAAGGATAAGGTTTATACACGCGATATTTTTCAGCGTGACTAAAGAGTAAGCAGAGAAAGAAGTACATAGAGGGGAGATGCAGGATGGCAAAAAGAAGCTGCTGATTTATGCACATTACTACATACCTGATACTACATCCACAGGCCAGATTCTCCGTGAACTGGCAGAAGGCATGTTGGATCAGTTTGATATTACAGTAATTTGTGTGGTTCCAAGCTACTAGGGAACTATTGAAGATAAATATAAGACACAGAAATATTACGAAGAAGAAATCAATGGTGTGAAAGTTCTGCGAATCCGAGTGCCGGAATTCAGTAAGACCAATAAGAAGAGCCGTGTGAAGAACATTGTCTCCTATTTCTTTGGGGCAATGGGGGCAACCTTCAAGGTTGGAAAGATGGATTATGTGTTTTCTATCTCCCAGCCTCCGATCCTTGGAGGATTGCTGGGTGTCTGGGGTAAGTGGGTGAAGACACGCCAAGTACATTTATAACATTCAGGATTTTAACCCGGAGCAGGTGCTGGCTGTTGGCTACACCAAGAGCAAGATTATTACTGATGTCATGATGTGGTTCGACAAGTTCAGCTGCAAGCGCAGTGACCTTGTAATTACAGTCGGTCGCGATCTGGTCGAGACGGTAGAAGGCAGATTGAAGGGCAAGAAAGTCCCGAAGACTGTCATGATCAATAACTGGATTAATGAGAACTAGATCTACCCGCTGGATCAGAATAACGAGAAAGTGGTTGCTTTCAAGAAAAAGTACAGACTGGATGGCAAATTTGTCATTATGTACTCCGGCAACATTGGTCTGTACTACGACCTTGAAAAATTGATTGAAGTAGTAGAACGGTTCAAACCAGGTACTAATACTACAGATGGTCGAGAGGTTATATTTGCTTTCGTTGGTGCTGGTTCCGTACTGGAGAAGCTGAAGAACTATATGAAAGAGCATCATATCGACAATGTTGTTTTCATTCCGTATCAGGATGAAGCTGACCTGATTTATAGCCTGAACGCCGGCGATGTTCAGTGGTGTGCGAACGCAAAAGGCATTAAAGGCGTAAGTTGCCCATCGAATGTTTACAAAACAGAATTAGTTTTGGAGAGCCACTACATAGCTCATAATACATGGGCGAAAAAAGCCCGTTTAATGGGAAAGAAATGTACGGATTTATGTAAATAAATGATATTGTTTTGTAAACTTATGTATCTACATATAGATTAAAACTACATTTGTGATGTTTCCGCTTATTGATTGACAGACTAAGATTTGGGAAGAAATCACATGGTTGAGATACATTTATATTAGGATAGAAAGTTTACTCCGGGGCAAAGGGCGCTATGTTTGCAGCCCGCGTGTCGGGGGTTTTGAATATATAGAAATAATTAAAATTGGTAAGTAATTGTCTTAAACAAGAATAATCAGGAGGACATAAAAGAATGGGCAAAAATAATATGAAGAAAAATTTGTTAATTTACGCTCATTATTATATCCCTGATACGGCATCCACAGGACAGATCCTGAGGGAGCTGGCAGAGGGGATGCTAAATGAATTTGATATCACAGTTATTTGCGTTGTTCCTAGTTACTTAGGGACTGTGGAAGATAAATACAAATCTCAGATGTTCTATCGTGAGAACATCAATGGTGTTGATATTCTTCGCATTCGTGTACCAGAATTTAGTAAGGCCAACACTATGAGCCGAATTAAGAACATTTTAACCTATTTCTATGGTGCGATGATTGCAACCTTTAAGGTTGGTAAGCAGGATTATGTATTTTCTATTTCCCAGCCGCCGATTCTTGGAGGACTTTTGGGTGTTTGGGGTAAGTGGATGAAGAGAGCAAAATTCATTTATAATATACAGGACTTTAATCCAGAGCAAGTACTTGCTGTCAATTTCAGTAAGAATAAACTGATTACTGGAGCAATGATGTTTTTGATAAGTTTAGTTGCCGTCAGAGTAATCTAATTATCACAGTTGGCCGCGATCTTGTTCAAACTGTATATAAGCGTTTTAAAGGAAAAAAAGTTCCGAAGACGGTGATGATTAATAACTGGATTGATGAAAAGGAAATATATCCAGTAGAAGCAGACAATTCAAAAGTTGTGGCGTTCAAAGAGAAGTATGGCCTGAAGGATAAGTTCGTCATTATGTATTCCGGTAATATTGGTCTTTATTACGATCTTGAGAACCTGATGAAGGTTGTTGAACAGGTCAAGCCTGGAACAAAAACTGCAGATGGTAGAGAAGTTGCATTTGCATTTGTTGGAGCGGGATCTGTACTAGATAAATTGGTGAACTATAAGGAAGAAAAAACACATGGATAATGTAGTTTTCATTCCGTATCAGGATAAAGCTGATTTGATCTATAGTCTGAACGCCGGTGATGTTCACTGGTGTGAATCTCAAAGGGAATAAAGGGAGTTTCATGCCTTTCAAAATATTATGGTATTGCAGCAGTTGGGAAGAGTAGTTTAGCAGTTTTGGAAAAAGATAGTGAAATTCGTTGCATAATTGAAGAAACAAATGGTGGTTTGTGCTCTGAACCAGGAGATTATGAATCTGTAGCACGGAATCTTAAGTGG